>Ga0190306_1000399_pt1 | contig 15329 bp, 21 predicted proteins | sample 48700734_MG_FD_161657 | JGI IMG/M metagenome (GOLD analysis project Ga0190306, IMG submission 161657) | Hydrothermal vent sediment bacterial communities from Southern Trench, Guaymas Basin, Mexico - 4870-07-3-4_MG | ecosystem: Environmental > Aquatic > Marine > Hydrothermal vents > Sediment ... | reverse complement strand
ACCCAAATGCACTTCCTAATGACCACTGACGTGGAGAGATTCTTCGTTGGGCTTCCGCGCCTGCTCGACTTATATGCACGACACGATATAAAATGCACGTTCTATTTCACGGGAACTATGTGTGAGCTCTTGCCAGATTCAGTTGACTTAGTTAAGGCGTATGGGCATGAGATTGGGTGTCACAGTTATAGCCACGCACAGGATAAGGCTCTTGATGTATTAAGTTATGAAGAACAATTGAATGAGATAAAGAAGGCAAAAAAACTTGATAGAATCAATTGCTGGTAGAATAGAATCCTTCAGAGCGCCAGCATTGCGACTGAATGAAGATACAGTAAAAGTGTTAGAAGAAACAGGGTTCACTTCAGATAGTTCTGTATGTCCACAAAGATTTGACGGTCCTTTAACTTTTGGAGCAAAGCGAAAATTGAAATGGTTGGTAGCGCCGAGGAAACCGTATATGATTTCGTACGATTCGGTTGTGAAATCCGGCTCGTCTAACATTTTAGAGATTCCTATATCTGCGGCAATATTTCCTTTTATTGGAACTACGATGCGGATAAGTCCGTTTATAACAAAGATATTGCAAAAGTATTTGTATCACGAGTCTAAAAAGACAGGCAAGCCAGTAGTATTTCTATTTCATCCAAATGAGTGTCTGGATATTGGCAATGAAATAGTGACTACGAGAAGAACGAGCAATCCAGTTGAATATCTATTTGCAGATGTCATCCGGCATAAGTTGAAGTTAAAGAATTTAGGGCAGGCTTCGTTGAAGTTGCTGGATGAAGTTATAACAAGTGCAAAGGAGTTTGGGTTTGAGTTTGTGAGTGCAGGAGAGTACAAAAGAATATTCGATAATTGAAAACGGAAAAAGGAGATGGATATGTGCATACCCATAAACTTATAAGGTTTAAGGTAATATATAATTAAAAGGTGACATTGAAAATGAAAAGATTGACCTTGCCAATAGTAATTGAAAAGGACGAAGATGGGTATTTTGTATTCTGCCCAGTGTTGCAAGGTTGCTATACCCAGGGGGATACATACGAGGAAGCGATAGAGAACATAGAAGACGCCATTCGTCTACACCTCGAAGATATTATCGCGAGTGATGAAGCGATTCCAGAAGTTCGTACACTCAGCTTAACGACCCTGGAGATAACTGTATGAGTCAGAAACTGCCGAGAGTAACCGCTGACAAAATGATCAAAGTGATAGGGAAAAGCGGGTTCTTCTTGGTGCGGCAATCGTGAGGGCATAAAATCTATAAAAACGAAAGGGGTAAAAGAGTGACGATCCCCTATCATGCGGGTAAAACTCTTCACCCAAAAGTGGTAAAGAGTATATTACGTGACGCTGATATTTCTATTGAGGAATTTAAGCAGTTGTTGAAATAAAGAAAAGGGTGATGAAATTGGAAGTTTATGAGTTGAAGAACGAAGAAGAAAAAGCATGGGACGAATATGTTTACAAATCCAGCAGTTCCACTTTCTATCATCAACTGCGAAGCATTTTGAAACTTTTTAAAAGTTTAATGCTGGAAAAACGTGGTGGAGAAAGCATATAATCACAAACCGCTTTATCTAATTGCAAAAGAAAATGGAGAGATAAAAGGAGTTTTGCCTTTGTTCTTGATGAAAAGCATAATTTTTGAGAAAAAACTGGTTTCGGTTCCATTCGCACCGTATGGTGGTGTTTGTGCAGACAGCGAAACTGTTAAAAACGCACTTATAGAAAAGGCGAAAAGAATTATAAGCGAGCTTGATATGGATGATAAGGTAAACAATAATGAGAGTATTTATTACCAATTATGCGAAAATGAGAATGGAGCATAGGGGGATAGGAGAACATATGGTTATAGAAACTTTATTACACCCTGAAAAATTACAACCTGCACATTCTGATAGACATGCCGTGGCAAAATTTTTCCCTGAACTTATGGGAGGAAAGTATGTAGTAGTTATATATGAAAGGACGAATGATATAGTAACAGTGGTCAATGTGATACCAAGGGATAGGAAAAAGGCTGAGAGGTTATCTGAAAGGGTGGGTGATGGTTATGGAAATTGAAACAAACGAAGCAAAGAAGGCGAAACTGATAATAAGCAAAGATTCTGATGCACTTTTGGCGATTTTAAGCAAAAATAAAGTGGTTGATACAATAGAGCTCGCAGATAATGTTTTGCTCGACCTGGATGAGAATGAACAAGTTGTATCTGTTGAAATAATGGGCATCCGAGAAGCCGAAGTGAAGGAAGGTAAAAGATTGTTAATCAAAAATGGAAATCACTGAATTGCGAAGAGAAGAAGAAAAGGCATGGGACTCTTATGTTTACAAATCCAGCAGTTCCACTTTCTATCATCAACTCGGGTGGAGGAATGTGGTCAAAAAGACGTACAAACACAAGCCCATTTACTTAGTTGCGAAAGAGAACGGTGAGCTAAAGGGTGTGTTGCCACTGTTCTTGATGAAAAGCATGATTTTTGGTAAGAAATTGGTATCGGTTCCTTTCGCGCCTTATGGCGGTGTGTGTGCGGATGATGGAATTGCTGAGAAAATGCTTATTGAAGAGGCGATAAGGGTTGCAGTTGAGTTTGATGCAGATTATTTGGAGCTCAGATACTTAAATAAAAACGGGAACAATCCGAACCCTACTACAAACAGTAACTATGTGACTTTTATATTAGATTTGGATATTAATACCGAAGTTGTGTGGAGATTATTCAATAACAAAGTGCGAAATGCGATAAGAAAAGCAATAAAATCGGGTGTTAAAATAGCGAACGAGAGCCATATTGATGAATTTTACGGTCTTTATACGCGAAATATGAGAGATTTAGGGACGCCCCCACACTCATTTACATTCTTCAAGAATTTATTGCATGAGTTTCCTGAACATACGCGAGTGGTGAGCGTGAAGTATGATGGGGTGAGTGTGGCAGCAATGCTCCTTCTGTATTTCAAAGATACCATAATTTCAGGCTGGGCTGCTTCGGACAGGAGATATCGGAATGTCAATCCAAATAACTTGTTATATTGGGAGGTCATCAAAGCGGGTTGCGAAGCAGGTTATAAATATTTTGATTTTGGTCGCAGTTTGAGAGGTTCAGGGACTTTCAAGTTCAAGAAGCCATGGGGTGGGGAAATCAAACAACTTCATTATCAATATCATTTATTCAACAACAGAAAGAATATGCCAGATACGAGCCAATCAAATCCCAAGCGCCAGAAATTTGCTGGAATATGGGGGAGATTGCCGCTTAAACTGGCAACGGCGATTGGTCCTTTGATAAGGAAGGGGATACCATGACACAACAAGCGGACGGTTTATGGAATGGGAGAGAGCTGCGATGATAAATGCACTTGATGCCATAAAAAATACAATCCGTCGCTATGATAATAGCGAATCTGCCAAAAGATTTTACTATGGAATAGGAGGAACACCTCATAGGACGAAAAGATTGAATAGGGAGTACAAAATAGTAAATGAATTCGTCGGGGATCTATCAGATAAAAATATCTTGGCTTTGGATATAGGCTGTAGTGGGGGGGAGATATGTTGAGGCTTTCACAAGAAATGGCATCAGAACTTACGGAATTGACACGTCTTTTGTCGCTTTAAAATTTGCCAAAACAAAAATTAATGAGGCTTTTTTCATACAAGCAAACGTCATTCACTTGCCTTTCAAAAATGAAAGCTTTGACTTAGTGTTGTGTATTGAGCTATTGCATCATTTTGATGACAGTTTTTTAGAGATAATTTTGGATGAAATAAGCAGGGTCACAAAACCAGGCGGGATATTGATATCTGATTTAAGAAATTCGTTAAATCCTGTGATGTGGTTCATACCATAAGCGTGACGGTAAGCATTTCACACTTAAGACACGCACATTATTTAAAATGAGAAAACTTCTAAGAGAACATGGATTTGTTGTTCTTCATAGCAAGGGGATCTTCTTTTCAATTCCAATACTCGCACCTTATGTAATGCTTTTTTGCGAGAAAAAGAAATGAAACGAGACTTCACATTCCCCACATAGAATTTTGCGAGAAAATGCTTAAATCAGATTACACGTTACTGACATAGAAAGCATTCAGCTATGATACCATCTGTCATAGTGCCAATTACGCATGAAGAACTATTGAATGCGTTGAAAGATTTATTGCATAATAACAACAGCAAGATAAAGGAGTTTGAGGAGGAACTTTCCTCGTATATAGGTTGTGACCACAGCATAGCGACATATCGTGGCATCACCGCCCTATATGTATTGCTGAAATCTTACGGATTAAAAAGGGGAGATGAAGTTATTATGCCGGCATACACATGCGAGACCGTGGCGAGGTTGCTTATAGATATGGGATTTAAGATGAATTTTGTGGACGTTGATAAAGGGACTTATAACATCAGCATAGAGGACTTGCAATCTAATGCGAGCAGGAAAACGAAGGCGATAATTGCAATACACATGTTCGGGAACCCCTGTGAGATGAAAGGAATCATGGAGATTGCTGAAGGTTGCGATGCAGTGGTCATAGAAGATGCTGCGCAGTCAATCGGTGCGGAATATCGTGGAAAGAAGATAGGAAGTATAGGGGATGCGGGCTTCTTCAGCCTTGGCGAGGGAAAACCTCTCACCACAATAAATGGTGGTGTTATCGTGACAAATGATAAAGGAACGGCGGAAAAATGCAGGAGAATCATTGAGCATTTCAATGCTTGCGGATTGCATGAAAAGTCTATCGTTCTGTTAAAGCTGATGACTTATTATATACTCAAAAATCCCCATCATTATGATTTGATTTATAAACTCATACAACACAGGAGAGTTGAGAGGAGGAATAAGTTGAAGATATGCACATTGAACAAAAACAATTTCAAATTCAGATGGACGGATATGCAAGCGTCGGTGGGACTGATTCAGCTGTTAAATTTGGAGCGTTTCAACGATGCGAGGATGAGAAACGCAGCATTTCTGATGGAAAATTTGAAGTATGTGGAGGGAATACATCTGCCGAAAGTTGCGAAGCACAGCAAACCGATATTTTTGAGATTACCTGTCTGGTTTGAACATATAACAGCGAGGCAAAGAGATGAATTGATTGAGAAACTGCGTAAAGTGGGTATTGATGCGCCAGTTGCATATCCAAACTCGTTGCCTGCGTTCTTCCTAGGTGTGAATGGATTTCCTAACACAGAGGAACTTGTCAAGAAGACTATCACGCTGCCAACACATCCTTTTGTCAGGGAAAGTGACCTTGAAAGAACAGTGTTTACGATAGAACAATTTGTTGAAGGCGTCGGGGAATGCGCTTAGATTTCACATTTACGAAATACAGGGAATTATGTGAGACGATGGTGAGTTCTGATTATGCTATACTGACCGTTAAGGAATATTTAACCATGGATAAAAAGCCTGGCAAATATATTATTCTTCGTCATGATGTGGATATGAGACCTGAAAGGTCATTAAAGACGGCACAGATAGAAAAATATTTTGGCATCAACGCTACATATTATATCAGGATGACGAAAGAAGTTTTTATTCCTGATTTGATAAGGAAGATAGCGAAGCTTGGACATGAAGTGGGGTATCATTACGAAGTGCTGGACAAAGCGAGGGGTGATTACGAAAGAGCAATACAAATTTTCGAGAGGGAGCTCAGCATGCTAAGAGAGATCTGTGATATCAAAACGATATGTATGCATGGGAATTCACGAACAAGATGGAACAACCGTGATTTGTGGAAACATTACGATTTTAAAAGATATGATATCATAGGGGAGGCGTATCTATCAGTGGATTTCAGCAATATCTATTATTTCTCGGACACTGCCAGGACATGGAATCCGAAGTATAAGATAAAAGATGTCTCTGATAGTATTAATCCAATGATAAACAGAACAGATGAATTGATAAGGATTATTGAACATGAGGAGTTTCCTTTTTTATATATATTGATGCATCCTGACGACTGGTGTGATGAGTTAGGAGCATGGTTAAGTAATTTTGTTGCGAGAAAGTTCAAAAATGTCGGGAAATCTCTGCTCGGATGGTATTGGAAAACAATAAAGTACGCGGAGAGCGCTTTTAAATGATAGAAATAACAGATTCTCCGGATGTAAAAAAGTGGAGCGAGTTCGTGTATTGGCATCCTTACGGTAATATATTCCAGACACCGGAGATGGCAGAAGTTTATAAACGAACAAAGAATTATGAGCCCATATCATTAGCAGTGATTGACGAGAATGATAACATAATTGCTCTCTTACTTGCTGTGGTCGTAAAGGAGATGGGAGGGATATTGGGAACATTCTCAGTACGATCAATTATACAAGGCGGACCCTTATTTGTTGAAAATGAAATGGGATTCAAGGCGGTGTCTTTATTGATGGAAGAATATGATAAAATAGCTAAAAAATATGCATTATATACTGAAATCAGGAATGTATATGATGTATCACGGTTCAAGCTTTTATTTGAGAAGTTGGGATATAAGTTTGAAGACCATCTGAATTTTTTAATAGATTTAAATAAACCCAAAGAGGAAATATGGAGACAAATTCACAGGTCGATGAGGAAGAACATAAAAAAAGCGCAGAGAAATGGTGTGATAATTGAAGAGATGGGTGATAAATCACATATACGAACCTTTTATGATTTCCTCAAGGATGTTTATCATCATGCAAAAATTCCTCTTGCGGATATAAGTTTGTTTGAAGCGATTTACGATATTCTTGTGCCAGCAGGCATGGCAAAATTCCACCTCGCAAAATATAACAATGAGTATGTGGGTGGCAGGTTGAGTTTCATATACAAAAAAACGATATATGCGGACTCTGTTGGTGTTCCCAAAAGATATAAAAGTTTGAATGTTAATCCGTTACTGAACTGGCATGTGATAGCGTGGGGTTCTGCGAACAGCTTTCATATTTTTGACTTCGGAGGTGCTGGTAAACCTGATAAGAATTATGGTGTGAGAGAATTCAAGAGGCAGTTTGGCGGAGATATGGTGAATTTCGGAAGATACAGGAAGGAGAATTCGCTGTTAAGAGTGAAAATTGCAGAGATAGGGTTTGAGATATATAGAAGGATGGTTATATAAAAAATGAGTGTAATTATAACCCATGCGAGGGTTAGGAGTGCATTAGCCGCAACACGAAGCTTGGGTAAGCGAGGGATTGAAGTTATAACAGCGGATTATACATATCCTTCAACTTCTTTCTTCTCAAAATATTCTTCTTCATATTTTGTATATCCATCTTATAAACAAGCTCCGAGACAGTTTATAGAGTGTTTGAAGCATTATATACAGAGAAAGGGTATAGACGTGTTAATGCCAATATCCGAGGAGACTTATGTGATCTCAAAATACAAGAATATATTTGATGGTATGGTCAAAGTTCCCGTGGCCGAATATGATAAAATTGCAAAAGCAAATAACAAGCGGTATTTGATGCGTTTTGCTGATGAGATTGGAGTTAATACCCCCCAAACATATACAATAAATTGCATAGAAGAATTGGGGAAGGTTTCTAAAAAAATAGAGTATCCAGCTGTGATCAAATTGGTTGAAGGAAGAGGTGCAGCAGGCGTGCGATATGTATATTCGGAAGAGGAATTACTGGCGAAATATAAAGAAGTAGTGCAAAAATTTAATCTTAATCCATTCAACTATCCTCTTATCCAAGAATACATACCAGGCACGGGATATGGTGTTTCCATGCTATTTAACAATGGTGAGCCGAGAGCCATCTTCACGCATAGAAGGATAAGGGAATATCCAATCACGGGAGGGCCAAGCACTGCGAGAATAAGTGTCAGGCATGCGAAGATGGAGAAATATGCCACAATGCTACTAAAGGAACTTGAGTGGCATGGAGTGGCGATGGTTGAATTCAAACTGGATGAGAGAACTAAAGAGCCCGTTCTTATGGAGATCAACCCCCGTTTCTGGGGTTCTTTAAATCAGGCTATTTGTGCAGGTGTGGATTTTCCTTATTTACTTTACACAATGGCTACGGAAGGAGATGTGAAACCTGTTTTCACATATAAAATAGGAGTTAAGACGAGATGGATGATAGGAGATTTGCGCGCATTAGTTGATTATATCAGAACAGAGAAGAGAACAGAAGTATTAAAGGATTTTTTCAGATTGAATGGTCAATATTATGATGATATAGATTTAAACGACCCTCTACCGATAATTGTTGAAATAATGATACCAATAAAGAATCTCGTAAAAATGAAGAAATTAAAATTCAGTCCTGATGAGGAGAGATGAAGAAATTTGACCTCCATGTGCATTCAATGTATTCGTATGATTCGTTAATGGAACCAAGAAAGATAATAAAAATAGCAAAAAAGAGAGGTCTCAATGGAATAGCAATAACTGATCATGGCACGATACTTGGAGGATTGTCTACAAAAAAGTGCAATACAAGCGATCTTATTATAATTATAGGTGCCGAGATCAAAACAGATATCGGTGATATAATCGGATTATTTTTAAATGAGGAGATAATATCTAAAGAGATATGGTGCGTGATAGATGAAATAAGAGACCAAGATGGGCTTGTTATCTTGCCACATCCGTTCCGGGGACATTATTCAAATGGATTTGACAAGGATTTGTTCGAAAAAATAGATGCAATTGAAGGGTATAATGCAAGAACTGGAAAAAACGAAAATATTCAAGCCCAGGAGTATGCAAAAATCCATAAGTTACCAATCATTGCAGGGAGTGATGCGCATTTTTATGGCGAAATTGGTTTAGCAAAAACGATTATAAAAGACATTTCATCCGAGGAGGACATTAGGAAGTCAATATTAACTCATGATACATATATTGAAGGCGTGCAAACACACCTTTATTTTAAAGGAGCAAGTAGAATACTGACGGATATTAAGACGGGGAATTGGTATAGGTTACCATATACATTGCTTAAAATGACGATTAAAGGCATAAGAATGTATGCAAATAAAAATAAGTAAATAAGAAGAATGAAACCTTTACCCAGATTAATACCTAGATTCAATCTTGATTATGATTTCAAAGACTTTTTCTATTGCATCAAATCAAATGAAAAGGATTTCAAATTCTCACAGTTGGAATCTATATTCGGCAAGAGGAGCTTTTTCTTTACAAACCTGGGTAGAACTGCTTTGTATATATTTCTCAAAGCATTAAATCTGCCAAAAGGCTCAAAAGTAGGTGTGCCATTATATTCATGCACAGTTGTGTTCGATGCGATAATTAATGCAGGACATGTTCCCTGTTTTATAGATATTGAGCTTGATAATTATACATTGGATCCGCATGATTTAGAGGAGAAAATAGAAGATTTGAGTGCTGTTGTGGTGATACACACATTTGGACGCCCTGCGGATATGGACGAAATAAACGAAATTGCGGATGGCATACCAGTTATAGAAGACTGTGCTCATTCATTACTGAGTGAATATAAAGGCAGAATAACAGGCACATTAGGTGATGCTTCTTTTTTCAGCTTTAAAAAATATATATCAGCAGGAGAGGGAGGAATGCTCATTCTGAATGATGAGGAATTTATAGAGGATGTTCAAAAAGAAATCGGTTTATTAAAAGAACCCACAAAGATAAATGAGATAAAGCATTCTTTTTTCACATATATACATTCCTCTCTGTATCATAAACCCTTGTATGGGCTGTTCGCTTTCCCCATAGGTTCGTATATAAACACTAACATTAAAATCAGTACGAATGGGAAATTTCCTATAACTAAAATCAGAAAAAGCGATTTAGGGATATTCCTGAAAAAGCTTAAAGGATTTAGGGAGAAGGTAGAACTGCAAAGGAGGAATTCGTGGATATTAATTGATGAATTGGAGAGCATATCGCTGGTATTACCTTATGAGAAAGAGCATACATGGTGTAATTGTTATCTTTTCCCGGTAAGATTTCGGAATAAGCGTGAAAGAGATAAAGCACATGAACTTTTAAGAGATTTTGGCGTGGATAGTGCAAAGTTATATAGTGAGACACCAAAGGAAGCGAGAAAATTCTATGGATACAGAAGGAATTGCCCTAATAGTGAAACTATAGCGGATACCGTACTCGTTGTTCCGAATTATTATACACTAAGTGAGGACGAAATGATGAGGGTTGCAGATAGCATAAAGAAGGTGGAGAGATTACTATGAGGATAATGATTGGAATAGCACATCCAAAACAAGTGCATTTCTGGAGAAACATCATAAACAATTTAGGGGAGGATGGGCATGAGGTCAAGATTGTAGCGTGGAAAAAGGATATAACATTGTATTTGCTGAATGTTTATGGTTTTAAATATGAAATAATAGGTAAGAACTATAAGGGATTGATGAAAAAGGCGTATGGACTGCTCGAAAGCGACTTTAAGACATTTAAAGTTGCAAGGAGATTTAAACCTGATATTCTTTTGGCGGGGTCACCTGCATTGGCTCATGTGAGCAAGTTGCTCAGAAAACCCTATATTTATTTTATTGATACGGAACACGCGGGTATGGCTTATCGGTTAACCTATCTATTCTCAGATGTTATCTGCACTCCTTCTTGTTTCAAGAAAGAAATAAGGTCTATGAAGCATGTAACATTTAATGGATATATGGAATTAGCCTATCTGCATCCAAATTATTTCAGACCAGATGCAAGTGTTTTGGATGCATTGGGATTGAGCAAAGATGATAAGTTTATTATTGTAAGATTTGTTTCATGGAGTGCAAGCCATGATATAGGGGACAGGGGATTCACAAACAAAGAAAAAGTGATAAAGTCTTTGGAGAAATATGGTCAGATCTTGATAACTTCGGAGGGAAAATTGTCATCTAAACTTGAAAAATATAAAATTACCATTGCACCGGAGAAAATACATCACGTTTTATATTTTGCAAGTCTGTATATAGGAGAAAGTGCACCGATGGCTGCTGAAAGTGCCATACTTGGAACACCTGCAATATTTGTCTCAACATCAAAAAGAGGATATACTGATGAGCTTGAAAGTAAGCATGGATTAGTGTATAATTTCTCAGAGCCAAAAACAATGGAAAAATGTGCATTAGAGAAGGCATTTGAATTATTAGAAAGTGAAAATACAAAAAGAGAATGGAGAAAGAAAAGAAGGGAAATGTTGAAAGAAAAAATAGACGTTACTGCATTCATGACTAATTTCATTGAGAATTACCCCGAAAGCTTTTATAAATACATACAAATGAGGAGATGCTAAGGAAAATATGAGAATGGTAAAAGATAATGAATGGGTGTGCTCGAAGATTATTACAATATAGATAGAAAAAAAGAAGAAACTAATTGAGATGCGTTGATGGAAACTTCGCTATTACGGGAGAATGGGAATTCTCAAAGGAATGTTGGATGTTCATGAGGGTGACATCCTTTGGATTGGGGCTTTGGAACAGAGACTTAACAGAATATACATTGGGATCTTTTGAGTGCCCACAAAGATGTATAGGATTTGTGCTGTATATAAGTGTAACTAAGTGTAACAGATTTGCCGTCCAATATCTGTGAAAAACTAAAGAACTAATAAGAAATCATATTTTAGGGAATAAGCTTGAATAAAGATATTTTTCAATATATAATTGTTACACCTTGTAAGAATGAAGGACAAAATTTACCCAATTTAATTGAATCTGTAACGACACAAACTATCAAACCTGCTCTATGGGTAACTGTAGATGATGGTAGCACCGATGACACACCTCAAATACTCGAGGAAGCTAAAGCGAAGTATGGCTGGATTAAAAGCATTAGGTTAGATAGTACTGGTAAAAGAGACCTTGGATTGCACTTAGCAAATATAGTAAGAAAAGGTTTTGATATTGCAATTGAATATTGTAAAAGAAATGAAATTAACTACAAATACTTGTGTATTTTAGATGCTGACCTAATACTTGAGCCTACTTTCTATGAAAACATAATAAAAGAGTTTGAGAAAGACCCAAAATTAGGGATTGCAAGTGGCGGAACGAGACACATCATTGGTAATAGAGTAGTTATTGCAAAATTATCTCCGGATGAGCCATCAGGTGGTCACATGGTGATAAGAAAAGAATGTTTCGAGCAATGCGAAGGTATACCAATTTCTTACGCTTTTGATAGTGTGCTAAAAGCTAAGGCTAGATTGAGAGGATGGGAGACCAGAAGGTTTGAGGATTTTATTGTAACGGAGATTAGAAATGCAGCTAGTGTAGGTGGATACTGGAATGGTTACTTTCATAAAGGAAAAGCCTCATATTACCTAGATTTACATCCTCTTCACGTTTTTTATAGAATAGTAACGTACACAATTAAAAGACGACCTCACTATTTAGGAATTGCTTATTTACTAGGCTACACCTATAGTATTCTAAAGAAAGAGGGGAAAATAAGTGATAAAGAAGTTAGGCAATATTTCAGGAATAAATGGAGATTAATTCTTGATAAAAGAAAGTAAATCAAAATGATTATATCTATTCATCAACCGAACTATCTCCCGTATTTGGGATTTTTTGATAAGATGGCGAAATCTGATATATTTGTGATATATGATGATGCTCAGTTTAATAAGAGTGATTTTCAACACCGTAACCGCATACGAATATACCACGGCTGGAAATGGCTTACGGTACCGGTGGATAAGAAACGCATACCTATAAACGAAGTGAAAATAAGGAACGAAGTAAAAACCTGGAAAGGGGTTAAGTGGGAGGAAGACCATTTCAACAACATCCGGGATAATTATAAGGGCACTCCTTATTACAGCATGTATGAAGAAGAACTGAGGAGAATATACAATAAAAAGCATGAAAATCTTGTTGATTTGAACATGGAACTGATAAGATTTCTCATGAAAGCGTTTGATATAGATGTGGAAATAGTATTTTCAAGCGATTTGGGCTTCGCTTCAAAATCTACACAGCGATTGGTTGAAATAGTAGAGGCTTTAGGCGGCGATGTGTATCTCTCAGGACCGAAAGGTAAAGACTATCTGGATGTCTCATTGTTCGAGCGCAGGGGCATAAAAGTCGTATTCCAGGATTTCATGCATCCTGTTTACAAACAGCGATATGAGGGTTTTGTGCCGAATATGGCGGCGATAGATGCGCTTTTCAATGTTGGTAAGATGCCGGAATGAGAAATTCCAAATATTACCAAATCCCAGCATCAAGAAAAAACTTTTAACTGAAAACTCTATAATAAAAATATGGCAATAGTTACAGTGTCCTCAAAGTTTAAGGAGATAATTCCAGAAGATGTCTGGAAGAGGGCGGGTATAAAGATGGGGCAGAAAGTAGTGGTTATTGAAAAGGATGGTATTATAAATATTATCCCCAAAGAGCCAATAGGGGAAATGAGAGGATTTTTGAAGGGGATGCGAATAGAGAATATAAGGGATGAGGGGGAGCGGTTCTGATTCTCTTAGACTCTTATTCTTATGGATGGATAGAATATTTTGCAGAAGGCAAGCTTGCAGAGAAATATGCGAAATATGTCGATCAAGCGAATGAGGCAAATACAATAACGCCAACAATTGTAATTTAAATTTATGAGGTTCACAAGAAGATTAAACAAGAGAGAGGAGAAGAAGCGGCTCTTAAGGCATATGCCCAGCTATTGGGGACAAAAATAATCCAGTTAAATGAGGAAATAGCCTTAATCGCCGCAGATGTGAGTCTAAAATTTGGATTGGGCATGGCAGACGCAATCATATACGCAACTGCTAAGAAGGAGAGGGCAAAACTTGTGACGAGCGATGTGCATTTCAAAGGATTAAAGGATGTGGAGTTCATAGACAACGCAATCGGTACTCGCAGCCGGCAGGGTTATGAAATCGGTAGCAGATATGCGGAATGCTTTGAAATGGTGAGATTGCTGGGTGAAATATGAGTTATGAAACACTTTCTTTCTAAAGAAAGAACCTGTGCTAAGAAAGAATATCAAAAGGTTTTATATATCCTGAAGTGTCATAATGAAATGAAAGTAAAGATACCTGAAAATATATATTTATAGATAGAAATTGTTAGGATGGGTGGTGATAGAAGATGGGGATAGTGAAAGGCACAATGAAAGAAAATAAGGGCATTCATGGAGAGAGTTTCTCTCTGCCCGGAGAGATGAAAGTAGCAACACCAATGAAGGAAAGAAAAGAACCTGACTTTGATGCGGATCCATTTTTACAAGTTGATAAATGGGCTCCGGAAACGCCTGAAGACACACCGACAGACCTCGCATATCAACATGACCATTACCTCTACGGGATGAAGAAGAAAATAGCCTAAGTATGAAGACAGAAGTAGGGGCCTTTATTGATACCGCGGGTTGGATTGCGTTGATCCACCGCCGAGATGATTACCATCAGCGAGCAAAGCGTATCTACGCTGGTCTGGGGCATGTTAAGCGTATGACGACTGATGCTGTGCTGATAGAGAGCTGCAACATATTCAGTAAAGCACCTCTGCGACCATTAGCGATAGCGTTAATGGAAAAGATAAGAGAAGCGGAAAATCTTGGTGTTCTGGAAGTCATTCATGTTATCGAAGCGCTGATTACCCGAAGCTGTGATTTGTTTCGGAGAAGAGCCGACAAAGATTGGAGTTTGACTGATTGCATTAGCTTTGTGGTAATGAAAGATAGAGGCATCACTAAAGCCTTTACTACTGACCACCATTTTGAACAGGCTGGGTTTGAAAAGCTGATTTAACATATATCCGCTATTCAAATAAAAAACCTAAAATGAATCGCCGCTATATTGTCGTTACACCATGCAGAAACGAAGAAAAAAACCTTCCTAACCTTGTGCAATCAATGGTATCGCAGACTTTAAGACCGCTTTTATGGGTGATTGTGGATGGCGGCAGCACGGACAGAACGCCGGAAATAATTACAGAAGCGGCACAGAAATATGAATGGATAAACTTTCTCAGGAAAATGGGTGAAGTAAAAACAATAAAGGTAAGCCCCAGGGTTTATGCGGAATTAAACGCATTTACCGGTCTTCTCAGTGAACGATTGAAGAGGCGCGTCTCGATCGATGATGCGTTGGAAGATTTGTTATCACATGCGCGTCGTAGAAACAAGCCAAGTGATTTTGCGGGTGCATGGGTAATGAGTGACGAAGAAGAGGAAGAAATCAAAGAAAGTCTTAAGGAGCTGTGGGGAACGTGGAAGATGGATTAATTGTGGTAAAGCAAATGGTGACGATTATTAAAAAGCTACCAGTAAAAATGTTCTTGCAGTGGGTTCAAATACACAAATACAGGTGAAGTTTAAATAATCAGAAATCAATTGTTATTCGGAGGGGATGAA
>Ga0190306_1000397_pt1 | contig 15359 bp, 16 predicted proteins | sample 48700734_MG_FD_161657 | JGI IMG/M metagenome (GOLD analysis project Ga0190306, IMG submission 161657) | Hydrothermal vent sediment bacterial communities from Southern Trench, Guaymas Basin, Mexico - 4870-07-3-4_MG | ecosystem: Environmental > Aquatic > Marine > Hydrothermal vents > Sediment ... | reverse complement strand
CAGCTTGTGTGCGCCGGGAAGGCCAGGTCGGCCTTGCCCATGATAAAACGCTCTCCCTGGATGGGGGAGAGCGCCGAGCGAAGGAGGTAGAATCGTTTCTTCCCCAACCAACATCCCCACGCCGAAGTCAGGGGAGAGAGGTAAGAGGCGGGGGACACCCCCGTACCCCCGGCAGGGGAGTTCCCCTGCACCCCCTTTGCCAATTCCGCCGAATCGTGGTAAGATGGGGAAAAATGCCAAAAAGGAGGGAACCATGCTACGCTTCGGAATCGAGATGCTGCAACGACGGCTGATGATCGAGATGGCGATGCCAGCTTTGGCCCGACGGAAAGGCGGCGCCGAGTTTACTCCCCCTTCCATAGACGCGGCCGTCCTGGTCGAGCGCATCGCCGACCTCGGCTTCTCGCTCATCGAGCTCAATACCGACCTCAACGTCTTCTTCCCCGACAGCTTCGGGGTGCCGACCATCCGGCGCCTGCGGGACCTCAAAGAATCGCGGGGGCTGAGCTACACCGTCCACCTGCCCCTCTGGTCGGTGGAGCCTTCCACCCCTGTGGATTGGGTGCGAGCCGGCTCGGTGGAGGCCCTGGTGGACGCCGTGCTGCGGCTCTCGCCCCTGGAGCCCGAGGTCTATGTGCTCCACGCCACCGGCGCGTTGGCGTCCGAGTTTTCCAGGATGGCTGCCATACCCGATCAGGCGCGCCCGCTGGTGATGGGCATGTTTCAACGCCACGCCGCCCACAGTGTCGAGGAGCTGCTCCGCCGCACCAAGCTCCCCTCGCGGGCCATCGCCGTGGAGACCATCGAGTTCCCCTTCGACCTCACCCTCGCCCTGGCCGAGGAGCTCGACCTCTCGTTCTGCTTCGACACTGGCCACGTGATGGCGCAGTATCCCGGCCCTGTCCCCTTCGAGGAGGCGCTCCGGAGGTCGCTGCCGCGCCTGGCTGAGATACATCTCCACGACGGCTACTACCGCCCTCAGCCGGACGGGACCTTCCTCCGAGGCGATCACCTGCCCCTGGGCAAAGGCGACCTGCCGCTCGACTTCCTGCTCGACACCCTCAAGGAGGCCGGCTTCCAGGGCCCCGTCATCTTCGAGCTGACCATCGAGGAGGCCAAGGAGTCGCTGGACTATTTACGCCCCTTCCTCGCCCGGCGTTGGCCGCACCTTGAGTAAGGTGACGACGGAGAGCAGGAATAGCGCGCCGTAGATGGCGAAGATGACCAAATAGCCCAATCCCTTCTGGTAGGCGTTGAAGAAATCGGCCATCGGGCCGCCGATGCCCGCTCCGACGATGCCCGCCCCTGCCCCAGCCAGGTTAGAGACGCCCAGGTAGCGCCCTGCCTCCTCGGGGGGCACCAAGTCCGTCCCCAGCGCCCAATTTGTGGTCATGAAGATGCCGGCCGACATGCCGATGATGACGCCGCTCACGGTCACCATGGGCATGGTGTGGGAGAAGAAAAGCAGGAAGGTTCCCAGGGCCCCAACCACGCCGGCCAGGGCCACCAGCGGCTTGCGTCCGAACCGGTCGGCCAGCCAGCCGCTGGGCAGGGCGGCCAGCAAGGTGAAGATGCCCACGATCATCATCAGGTTGCCCACGGCCACCGGGGCGTTAGGCACATGCAGCACGTCCTGCAAGAAGTAAAGGGCGAAGCTCTGGATGGAGCCGGCGGCTGCCAAATACAGGAGGCGGTTCACCACCCACCAGGTGAAGGAGGGATATTTGCGCGCCCCCTCGCCGATGCCCACCCTGGCGCTCCACCAGACGCCCAGGATGATGGCCCCCGCCATGGCCGCCAGGCCAGCCAGCCCCACGACGATGAGCTGCGCCACCCCCCTGCCCCTTGAGAGCCTGCCCACCAGGCCCACCGCACCCCCGCAGGCGGTGGTCACCGCCACGAAGATGATGGTCAGAAGGGCGATCCGCACCAACTGTGGGGAAAGGGGCTCCTTCACCTCCTCCTGCAGGGGCTCCTCGTGGACGAAGAATAGGGTGATGAGCATGGTTAGGAACAGGGAGGCCATGACCAGAAGGAGGGCCTCCCACACTTTGCCCGCCCCGACCAGCTTGGCGGTGGTGAAGGCAGTGATGATGATGGGCGCCAGCTCCATGAGGGCCTTGACGCCGGAGGCCCGCCCCCGCTGCTCCTCCGGCACGAGGTCGGGGATGAGGCCCTGCAAGGCGCCGTGGGCCACGTTGGAGGAAAATTGCAGAAGCAGCGCGCTGGCGAAGAGGAGCCAGTAATTGCCTGAGAGGCCGATGAGGGCCAGGAAGAGCAAATCCAGCATAGTGCCAATGAAAATGAAGGGGCGCCGCCGCCCCCAGCGCAGCGTGCTGCGGTCGCTCAGGAGCCCTGCCGCCGGTTGGACGAGGATGGCAATGGCCAACCCCGCGCTCCTGAGGGTGCCCAGGGCTGTGCCCTTCACCTCTTCGCCGACGAAGAGGGCCACGAGATAGGGCAAGATGATGGGCGTGAGGCTACCGGAGGCCATGTTGAGCCCCAACCAGTAGATATTGATGGTGATGTAATCAAACCAGCGCAACTTTTTCATCGCGACCTGCCTTTCTATCCCTTTCCCGTAGCGACGGTCCCCTGAGGAAGACAGGGCGGTCTACTGCTACGAACCAATAATACTAAACCCGATGTGCAGGTTTTGATCCCTCCCCAGATAATCGCTATTGGTTAGCCAAAGGCGGAGACAGAGGGCCGCCTCTACGCGATGGGCAGCGATGTAGGGGATGTCCTCCGTCCCATCCCTAAATTTGAGCCTCCCGCAAGTCGAAAACCTGCGGGAGGCTTATTGATAGGAGGGGAGGCAAAGCCTCTTCATCAAATTGCGATAAAAATAGGCCCTGTCCTGCAGCCTGACGAAGCGGCAGGTGTGGGGGCTGGCTCCGATGATCACACGATCGGCGTCCTCCAATTCGGCGTGGATCTGGCCGTCAACGGTGAGGATGGCCCGATGGTCGGTGGAGACCCGTATCTCCACCTTCGCCCCCTCCGAGAGCACGATGGCCCGGTCCAGGCTCAGGTAGGGGGCCACGGGGATGATGAGGATGTTCCGCAGTTCGGGGGGCAGGATCGGCCCCCCCGCCGACAGGGCATAGGCTGTGGAGCCGGTGGGGGTGGCCACGATGAGCCCGTCGGCCACGTAGGTGGTGAGGTAGCTCCCGTCAATGTAAGTGGCCAGGCGCACGACGCGGGCGAAGGAGGCCCGCCCGATCACCACGTCGTTGAGGGCCTCGAAGTCCCCCAGGGCGTTTCCGCCCCGCCAGAGCTCGGCGCGGAGCATGATCCGCTCTTCGAGCCAGTATTCCCCCGCCAGCACCCGCCGCAGCTTCTCCCGCCAATCCCCGGGCTCCATCTCGGCCAGGAAGCCCAGGCGGCCCAGGTTCAGGCCCAGGATGGGGACGGAGTGGCGGGCGGCCATGCGCGCCGCCCGCAGGATGGTGCCATCGCCGCCTAAGGTGATCACCAGATCCAGGTCGGCGATGTGTTGGCCCACCACCTCCTCATCCCAAGCCGAGCCCATCCAGGGAGAAGCGCCCCAGGCGCGGAGCTGGTCGGCCATCTCCCCGGCCAGGTCCAGCGATTCAGGGATTTTGGGGTGGTGCAGCAAGCCGATCCTCTTCACCGTTCATGTCCTCCGCCCGAGGTGGGGCGAGGCGGACAGCTCCTCCGCCGCTACAGGCCCTGCGCTCTCAGCCAGGCCACCACCTCCTCAAGCGCCACCGCCCGTTGCTCCCCCCTGGCCATATCGCGCACCACCACCTGGCCGGCCCTCACCTCCTCCTCCCCCAGGATCAGGGCGAAGGCGGCGCCTGATTTGTTGGCCGTCCTCAACTGGGCCTTGAGGCTGCGGTCGCCGAAGGCGCAGGTGGCCCCTAGCCCCGCCGATCGCAGGTCGGCCAAAAGCTTCAGGGCGGTTATCTTGGCCTTCTGGCCAAGGTAGGCCACCCATATCTTGGGACTTGGCAGGGGCGGCACCTCGATGCCCTGGAACTTCATGGTCAGGATGACCCGCTCCAGCCCTGAGGCGAAGCCGACGCCCGGCGTGGGCGGGCCGCCCAGCACCTCGGCCAGGCCGTCGTAGCGCCCCCCGCCGCAGACGGCGCTCTGTGCTCCGATCCCCTCGGCCCAGACCTCGAAGACGGTCTTGGTGTAGTAATCGAGCCCCCGCACCAGGCGGTGGTTGAGGGTGTAGGGGCGGCCCAGTGCATCTAGGTAGCCCATCAGGGTCTCGAAGTGCTGGGCGCACTCCTGGCAGAGGTAGTCGGTGATGGGTGGGGCGGCGGCGATGATGGGCTGACAGGCCTCCTCCTTGCAGTCGAGGACGCGCAGGGGGTTGCGCTCCAAGCGCCTCCGGCAGTCGTCGCAGATCTCATCCACGTGGCGGTCGTAATATTCGACCAGGACCTTCAGATAGCGGGGGCGGCACCGGGGGCAGCCGGTGCTGTTGAGTTGGAAGGAGAGCCCTTTGAAGCCCAGCTCCTCGTAGAATTGCCAGGCCAGGGACATCACCTCCAGGTCCACCGCCGGGTCCTGCTCGCCGATGGCCTCCACGTTGAACTGATGGAATTGGCGATAGCGTCCCGCCTGGGGGCGGTCGTAGCGGAAGGCGGGGCCGATGGAGTAGAGCCTGACCGGCTGGGGCAGGACGTGCATGCCATGCTCGAGGTAGGCGCGCACCACCCCCGCCGTGAACTCGGGCCGCAAGGTGAGGGATTCCCCTCCCTTGTCCTTGAAGGAGTACATTTCCTTCTCTACGATGTCCGTGGCCTCGCCCACCCCCTTCACGAACAGGGGGGTCGCCTCGAAGATGGGGGTGTCGAGCTGCTGGTAGCCGTAGAGCTGACAGATGCGGTGGATGTGCTCCTGGATGTAACGCCAATAGGGTTGATCCTCTGGCAGGATGTCCTGTGTGCCTCGCGGCGCTTTGTAGAGAGCCAAGGGGAACCTCCTCCGCTGAGGTTGTCACCACTATTATAACTTATTTCGTCCTCGCTGTCCACCGGCCTTTGTCTTGGCTTTACCCGCATCCCTGGGTAGGCAAACCGAATCGCAGTTTGTCGCTAGCAGAGACCCCCCACCCCTAGCCCCTCCCCCGCACGCGGGGGAGGGGGAATTGCATTCCTCGAATCATTGGCTCTTGCTGTGTTGCTCTGGTGACACTTATGGATAAAATCAAGGCCTTTGTCAGTGGTGCACGTGCGGAAAGTTGGCATTCGAGGCTTTAGGGTAGTGCGCAGCCCTAACTGCGCACTGACCCGCGCCTGGGGGCGCGGAGTACCCAGGGTCGGGGGTCAGTTTGCCAGGCTCCTCCCGCAGACCTCGCGGTAGCCGCAGCGCCGACAGCGGTTGGGGTTGGCATGGCTGGGGGGAACGTCGGCGGCGGAGAGGCGGGAGCGCATATCGGCCAGGGTGTTCAGGAGCTGGGCTTGGAGCTGGGGAGTGTAATCAACGGCGAAGGCCCGGTCGCGGTATTTGATGATCCCGTAGGGGGGCCGGCGGCCGTATTCTTCCTCCACCAGGAGGCAATAGGCGGCCAATTGCAGGACGTGGGAGCGGTAGGGGGTGGAAGGGGAGGCGGTGGGTTTGACCTCCACGGGGATCAGGCGCCCTTTCTCCTCGACCAGGTAGTCGGGCTTGCCGGTGAGGAGATAGCGGCGCGAGAAGAGGGGGCGTTCGCAGCGCCCCCAGGCGCCGGTGTCGGCGTAGATCACCCGGCCGGGGGGCAGCCCCGCCCGTCGCCGCCTCGCCCTGGCCGATCTCAGCAGGGCCAGGGCGGCGACGAGCAGGAGGATGACGAGGAAAGCCAGAAGCGCGACCATAAGCATACGATCACCAAAGGCCCCGCGCGACGCACAGGAGCGCTATCCCCACCAGGGCGGCCAGGGTTAGCAGGAGGTATGCCAGCCGCTCGCGGCGGCGCACGCGCATTACCTCCCGGCCATGCCTCTCGTGCTCCTCCTCGCCGAGGGCCATCTCCTCCACATTGCTTGGCTTGTAACCCCGCACGCGTCCCAGCCACCAGGCGCGGGCGCAGTATTCGTACTGAGCGACCTCGCTGGCTCTGATTACTTTCATCGCTCTCCCTGGCCCACCCTCTCCTCGAGGTCCCGCAGGGCTTTCCGCAGTTCCTCCTGGCGCATGGCCATGGTCAGGTCGCCCCTCGTCCGCTCCAGCACCCCGCGCACCATGTCCGTGATGCGTCGCAGGCCCCTGGTGATGGCGTCGGGGAAATCAATAGTGACCAGGACGCCGTAGATGTCGTCCATGGCCGAGAGGATTTCCTCGCCCCGCTCGATCTGGCCGCGGCGGATGAGGTCCAGCACGTGGCGACGCAGCTCCCCCACCGCCTCGCCCAGGCCGCGCAGGTAGGCCACGCATTCCACTCCCAGCTCCTCGGGGGTGGGCAGGGGCCTGCCCCTGATGAGGGCGTAGGCGATCTGGGCCTCGACGAGCTCTTTCAGGGCATCTTGGGTGTAACCGGCGTAGTAGATGTCCGGGTAATCGGCCAGGTCCTCGGCCATCCGGGCTGCCACCTCCTGGGCTGTGGCCAGAAGGTGGGCCGCCTCCTCGAACTCACCCCGATGGGTGGCGCGGATGGAGTTGGCGCAATGGCGGACGAGTTCCCGCGAGCGGGTGAGGGCCTCGTCCCGCGCCGCGTTCCTGGCCTCCAGGTCCTGGCGGATTCTCTCGGCGATGGCCTCCAGTTTTTCCAAGGTGGACCCCCTCACTTCTTGAACCCCATGGGCCTGGCCTCATGGAATCCCCGCTCGGGCATCTTGATCTCGCCGAACTGCCTCTCGAACTTCTCGAGGTTATCGCCCAGGGCTTTGTGGAGCAGTTTGGCGTTCATGGGCGTCATCAGGATGCGAGCGTAGACCTTGGCTTTGGGCACGTTGGGCAGTATTCTGGCGAAGTCAATCACGATCTCCGAGGCGGAGTGCGTGATCAGGGCGAAGTTGGAATAGATGGCCTCCAGGTCGGGCGGCAATTCGACGTTGAGCTGCACCGGCCGCGCCTGTCCCGATCGTTTTTGCTCGTTCACCTCTCACCTCTGGCCTATAAAAATGCCGTCTGCGGCGGACACCTGGGGAGTCAGCCGACCGAACCGAACAAGCCGAAGCCTTCGGCTCAATCGGCTGACCTCTCCCCCGCCAGGTCGCGCAGACGGCATGGGGGCAAATCCAGATCTGCAGCCCTAATCGGTCATTTCAGAAGGGGATCTCCTCCTCTTCTATGACCTCGGCCTCCTCGGGGGGCACCCCCCTGGGCTTCGCCAAGAATCTCACCGTGAGGGCTGTCACCTCGTAGGAAGCGCGGGCGACGCCGTCGTTGCCCACCCAAACCCTCGGCCCGCCGGTCTCGGGGTCTGGCCGCAGCCGACCTTCCACCAGGACCTGCTGCCCCTTGACGAGATATTGATTGCAGGTCTCCGCCAGCTTGCGCCAGGCCGTGACTCGGAACCAGGTGGTTTCCCGCTGCTGCTCGCCGTTTTGGTCGGTCCAGACGCGGTCGGTGGCCACGGAGAAATGGGTCACAGGGACGCCCTCGGGTGTGTAGCGCATCTCCGGGTCTCCGCCCAACCGGCCCACGATAATAAGCTTTTGATACATTTTTCTGCTCCTTTCGGTCGGTGGCGCTGAAGGACGCCTCGGCGGATGGAAGATTCTGCTTATTATGTTACCGCAAAACGGAGCATCTGTCAAACGCTAGGAGCGATCACTTCCCCTCGAACTTCTCCACCAGCGCTTTTATTTCGGGGTCGTCGGGGAAATCGGAGGTGAGGGCGACGAGCTCCCCCTCGTAGTCCGTGACCGCGCCTTGGCCGTCAATGGTCAGGTGCAGCCGGCCCATGTATTCGCCGGCGAGGTAGGCCTGGACGATAAGCGTTCCGGTTTCCTTGATCTTTAAGGGTGGATAAAGGCGCGCCCGGTCGCGTCCGCCCACGATCACCGTGATGCCGGGAACCGATCTGGCCAACCACTGGTCCTCGTCGGAGCCGAGGTTGGAGAGGACGATGACGACGTTTGTCTCCTTGCGCACCTTTTCCACGCACTCTTTGGCGGTCTCCAGGACATCCTTCACGGTGATGGTCTCCTTTACCGGCCCGGCCACCCCCGGGGGCGAATTGGCGATCCTGGTGACCACGGGGCTGCTGATGCCGATGATCCCCACCTTGCGCCCGCCTATCTCCTTGATGATGTAGGGTTGGGCCAGGAGCTGCCCCGTGTCGGAGAGAGCGACGTTGGCCGACAGGAAGGGGAACTTAGCCTCCGCCATAAGCTTGCGCAGGCCTTCCACGCCGAACCAGAAATCCCGGTCGCCTATGGCCATGGCGTCGTATCCCATGGCGTTCATCGCCTTGAGGATCAGCTTGCCGCGGGCCTCCTCGCCGAAGAAGGCGTTGCCCGCATCCACCACCAGAACGTTGGGCGATTGAGCGCGTTCGCGCTTGATGAAGGTGGCTCGCCGAGCCACACCACCTTTGGGCACCCCTCAGCCGCAGGGCTCGATGGCTCCCATCACATCGTTGGTGTGCAAGATGGTGAGCTCGAAGGGCCCGGAGGGAGCGCTGGTGGGCTCGGGTCCCGCCTTGGGGGCGGCGCCCCCGCACCCCATCAGAGCCAAGATGAGCACGATTCCCAGACAACGTGTAACTTTCCGCATACGACCTCCTCCAAATCGTTTTTGGCGATGGCTGATTATAGTAGGGCTATCCCAAATTGTCAAACGAGTGGTCCGTTAGGGACTGATGGTCCAGAGGGTTTCGTTTCCCCGCTCCGGCGGGTAATAGGTCAGGACGCTTTTATAGGTGGGATCGGGGCCGATCTGGGCCATGGTTTCCTCCACGGCCTCCTTTATGGTGAGCCTTTCGACGCTCAGGGCGAAGAGCAGGTACAGGGTTGCCTTGTCGTTGTGGGTTAGATCCACCCAATCGTCCCAGCCCACCACCGCCGAGGCGCCTCGCTCGACGAAGGCCTGGGCCAAGTCAAGCGTGTTCAGGCTTTGGCACCCGCTTATGATGATCAGGGTGTCGTCGAAACGGCCCGTCATGCTCTGTCTGATGAATTCCGGGCCCACGGCGAAGAACCACGGCGAATTCTGATAGAGCATCTTACCCCTTATGACCCGAAGGGAGAGCTGCTCATTGATGTATCTGTCCTTGCTGTGAGGTTCGCCGGTGAACAAATACACGGGCTTGCCAGGTAGGTTGGCCTCGGCGACCTCATTGGTGGAGTGGGTTCGGAACACTATCCACTTATAACCCATGCTGGGCAGGGTCCTGTAGAATTCGACGGTGACATCCTTGCCCTGGTAGACGTCCACATCGAACCCGGCGTTTCTCAAATAGGCTGAGGCCGTGCTAATAAACTCCGGGTTGGGCTGTGAAACGGCTATTTGATCCACTATGGCCGCTTTTTTGGCCGGAGGCCTGGTGGGCGATGGAGTTGGGGGAGGCTTGGGGGTGGAGATGGCGAAGATGGGCAGGATGAGCGACAGAATGGCGGCCGCGGATCCTATCCAGATCAGGTATTTCAGCCAATTTTTGCTTCCGCTCTTTCTTTTCACGCGACTCTTCTTCGCCATGTTAATCTCCTCGGCCTTTCTTGGCGCTTTGTGAAACTGCAAAATATTATACTACTCCTGCCCGGATTTGACAATTCCAGGCTTTTCAAAGAATTGACCCAGGTGACAGTCACCCTCGATCTGCCGGTGAGAAAGACACTCAGGGAGCCGTATCTTGCCATCTTTTGCGAGCTTCCCGTGCCGAAAAGGTGACTGTCACCTGACCTGCGTTTGAACTCTGAAAAGCCCTGTGACAACCAACCAACTCGCCTCGACTTGACAAGAAGCGGAAATTGTGTTATTATCCTTGACGCAGGATACGGTAGCTTTCTGTGTTGGTTTCTACCGCCAGAGCTTTTTGACCGCCCTGGCGGTTTTTCGCTTAGCGAGGCTCGTTCGATCCAGGATGGATACCGGCTCTGCCTTTCAGGCCGTCGCCAGGGGGCCGCTCCCCAGGATCGGGCTTCGAAAATGCAACAAGTTTAAGGAGGGATGCAAGGAATGGAAAGATTCACCGGCACCGTCAAGTGGTTCAGTCGCGTGAAGGGCTACGGCTTCATCCAGCCCGATGGCGAGGGCAAGGAGGACGTGTTCGTGCACTTCTCGGCCATCGTAGGCACGGGGTTCAGGAACCTGAACGAGGGCGATAGGGTGGAGTTCGGCATCGAGGACACCCCCAAAGGCCCCCAAGCCGTAGATGTAGTCACGCTGGGTTCTGAGCCTGGCGAGAGACCCAGCTAGACGCCTGCCGCGATAACCCCGACCCCGATGAGAGCCATGCTCCATCGGGGTCTTCTTTTACGGAGGGCGGTTTTGTGATATAATATAACACTGGCGCAAAGGTGCTGAATCTTCCGTCGCCGTTGACGAGGGGTGCTATGGCGATAACCAATTTTGCGGAGTTGATCGAGGCGGCTCGAGCGGCGGGGCCGAAGCGCGTGGCCATCGCCGCCCCCCACAGCGCAGAGATCCTGGCCTCAGCCGAGGAGCTTTGGAAGTTGGGCATCGCTACCTGCCATCTGGTGGGGGATAGGCCGACCATCGAGGCCATCGCCCGCGAGCATGGCCTCGACCTCAGCGGCATGGCCATCGTCCACGAGCCCGAGCCGATGCGGGCTGCCAGACATGTCGTGGCCTTGGCTCGAGAAGGCCAGGCCGACGTGGTGGCTAAGGGCCAGCTCAAGACGCCTCAGATTTTGGGCGCGGCCCTCGACCGGGAGAGGGGCATCCGTGGGGGAAATCTCCTCACCCACGTGGGCCTGTTCGAGATTCCGGGCTTCGGCCGCATCATTTACATGAGCGACAGCGGCGTGATCCTCCAGCCCACTATCGAGCAGAAGTTGATCATTATCCGGAACGTTGTCGAGGTGGCTCACAAGTTCGGCCTGAGGATGCCCAAGGTGGCCATTCTCGCCGCCACCGAGGTGGTTGACCCCAAGGTCCCCATCTCCATCGAGGCTCTGGCCCTGGCCAGGATGGCGGAGCAGGGCTGGGTGGAGGGGGCCATCGTGGACGGCCCGCTTACGCTGGATGTGGCCATTTCTCCGGAGGCGGCTCGTCTCAAGGGCGTGGATAGCCCCGTGGCGGGGGAGGCCGACATCCTCATCGTGCCCGGCGTGGTGGCGGGCAACACCGCCGCCAAGGCCATCCAGTATTTCGCCCAGGGGCGCATGGCTGGGCTGGTGGTGGGGGCCAAGGTCCCCATCATCATCAACTCCCGCGCCGATACCGCCGATACCCGCCTCCTCTCCACGGCCATGGCCGTGGTGTTGGCGGCGCATTGATGGGCAATGCCCCTTCGATGTCCTCGGTGCGCAGGCGCACTGCTTCATCTACCCGCAGCCCGCGGCATAGATGACGGCCAGAAGGGGGGATATCCATTTCCCCACCCCTGAATGCGGGGGTGGGGGTCTCTGCTGGCGACAAACTGCGACTTGGTTGCCTGCCCAGAGAATGGGTAAAGGTCAGAGCCTCCTTGTAATTGCGAAAATTTCAAATTGCGATATAATTGAGATAGGTCTGGAAAGTTCACTCGGACGAGGAGCATCATCTCGTTAACCTTGGGCAAATTCTCGGATGAAGGACAATCGTGATCAAAGTGAAGGTAATCAACGAAGGATAAAGAGAAGTGTAGGCAGGTGTTTGTTTCAATGTGCCCTGGCGGTTCTTACAATGTTGGTGCTGCTTATGCTCCTCGATGTCTTATTACACGCGTCCATCATCGCTACCCTGGGGGCAAGCGCCTTCATAGTGTTCGCCATGCCCAAGGCATATTCTTCCGAGCCGAAACCTTTGATTGGAGGATATCTTATCGGGATATGCACCGGCTGCCTTTGCCGCTTGCTATCTACCTCGAAATTAGTGATGCCTGTACTTGCCACTCAGAGAGCATCGGGCGTTGTTTTCGGCGCTTTAGCCGTGGGGGTTGCGATCTTCTTGATGGTGGTTACACATACGGAGCACCCTCCTGCGGCGGGCATGGCATTAGCGTTGGTGCTTAATAACTGGGGCTATCTCACCCCTGTTTCCATACTGAGCGCAGTTATTCTAATGGCCGGGGTGAAGAAATTATTAAACCCTATACTGGTGGATTTAGTGTGAAAAGGTAAGCCCCGCATCCAAAACAGCGTGGAAATCCGCTGAAAGACGATGACGGAGACGAGTAGGCAGCCCTCGACCCCCAGAGAGTCGCCGGTGGGTGGAAGGCGATGGCCGGAGGCCGCCGAAATCCCCTCCTAAGTCGCCCGGCGGAAAGGGTCAGCCGATTAAGCCGATCTAGCCGATTACGATCGGCTAAATCGGCTGACGGAGTATGCCGGAGCCGGAATGCCCCCGTTACAGGGCAAGGGTGTGGCCGCTAACCGTTCGATTCTCTCATCCGTCGTTTTCTTCGATCCGCTGTCACACCCGCCGAGGCCGCCGGCCGCGAGGCGGCGGCGAAGAAAGGTGGCACCACGAGAGATACGCCCTCTCGTCCTTTCCCAAGGATGAGAGGACGTTTTGCGAATTCAGAGGAGGTAAAACATGCTCGACCTGAATTTCATCCGCGAACATCCGGACCTGGTTAAGGAGGCCCTGGTCAAATTGAATACCACAGCTCCCATTGACGAGATCCTGGCCCTAGACGAGGAGCGGCGAAGTCTGCTGACCGAGGTGGAGTCCATGAGGCACCGCCGCAACGTCGTCTCCAAGGAGATCGGGCGCATGAAGGACGGCCAGGAACGCCAGGCCCTCATCGCCGAGATGCGGGAGCTGGGGAAGCGCATCAAAGCCCTGGAGGCGCGGCTCAGGGAGGTGGAGGAACGGCTGTACGAGGCCATGTTACAGGTGCCCAACATGCCCCATGAGAAGGTGCCCGTGGGCAAGGACGAGAGCGAGAACGTGATAGTGCGCACCGAGGGCGAGCCGCGCCAGTTCGACTTCGAGCCGCTGCCCCATTGGGAGCTGGGCCCGGCTCTGGGGATCATTGATTTCGAGCGAGGGGTGAAGCTCGCCGGCACCCGCTTCTACGTCCTCAAGGGCCTGGGGGCCAAGCTTCAGCGGGCCCTCATCTCGTGGATGATTGACCTGCATGTGGAGAAGCACGGCTACACCGAGATCTATCCGCCCTTTATGGTCAAGCGGGAGATGCTGGTTGGAGCCGCCCAGTTGCCCAAGTTCGCCGACAACCTTTACCACGATGTGGAGGATGACCTGTGGATGGTGCCCACCGCCGAGGTGCCGCTGACCAACCTCCACCGCGATGAGATTTTAGAGCCGGGCACGCTTCCGCTCTACTACGTGTCCTACACGGCCTGCTTCCGCCGCGAGAAGATGTCGGCCGGCAAGGACACGCGCGGCATCAAGCGCGTCCATCAGTTCGACAAGGTGGAGATGTACAAGTTCGTGGAGCCGCACACCTCGGACGAGGAGCTGGAAAAACTGGTGGACAACGCCGAGGATGTCTGCCGCGAGCTGGGCATCCCCCATCGGGTGGTGCAGATGTGCACAGGTGACCTAGGCTTCTCCGCCAGGATGAAATACGACGTGGAGATGTGGGCCCCCGGCTGTGGCGAATGGCTTGAAGTCAGCTCCTGCTCCAACTGCGGCGACTTCCAGGCGCGGCGGGCTAACATCCGCTATCGGCCTGAGCCCGGCGCTAGGCCCGAGTTCGTGCACACCTTGAACGGCTCCGGCCTGGCCCTGCCCCGCACCATGATCGCCATCATGGAGAACTACCAGCAGGCCGACGGCTCCATCGTCGTGCCCGAGGTGCTCAGGCCCTATATGGGAGGGGTGGAGGTCATTCGGTAAATTGGGAAACTGGTGGATTGGTTTCACTAATGTACCAATCTACCAATTTCCCATCTTGAATTTGACATTACGGCCCCTCTCTGGTATACTAATTATGCCACAATCCGGAGGGATGGCCGAGTGGTCTATGGCGACGCTCTTGAAAAGCGTTGTGGGGTTTTTCCCACCGGGGGTTCGAATCCCTCTCCCTCCGCCTTCGGGGAGATGCCAGAGTGGACTAATGGGACCGCCTGCTAAGCGGTTGAGGGGCCAAAAAGCTCCTCCGTGGGTTCGAATCCCACTCTCCCCGCCTGACGTGCCCTCGTAGCTCAGGGGATAGAGCGCGGCGCTGCGGACGCCGAGGTCGCAGGTTCGAATCCTGTCGAGGGTACTCAAAAAGCCTGGGTTCATCGCCCAGGCTTTTTTGGACTTGACATTTCGAACGTTTGTTCGTATAATAGAGACAGGCTCGCAGGGGGTGAGGAGGATGAACACCTGGCGGAAGATCGAACTGCTGGGCCGGGCGGCCCAGTACGACCTGTGCGGGGAGGCCTGCGGCACGGAGGCACACCGGGTGCGCGACGACCTGGGCCGCTGGATCTACCCCGCCGTATTGCCTGACGGCAAAAGGATCTACCTCCTCAAGATTCTGCTCACCAACGCCTGTGAGAACGATTGCTTCTACTGCGCCAATCGCGCCAGCCGCAACTTTCGGCGCCTCAGCTTCACGCCGGAGGAGCTGGCGCGGGCCTTTGACACCATGTACCGCAGGGGGCTGGTGAAGGGCCTCTTCCTCAGTTCCGGCGTGTGCGGCGCCGACCGCACTATGGATCGCATGATCGCCACGGTGGAGCTGCTGCGCCGGAAATACGACTTCCCCGGCTACATCCACCTCAAGATCCTCCCCGGCGCGAGCCCCGCCCACATCGAGCGGGCCGTCGAGCTGGCCACCCGCGTCTCGGTGAACCTGGAGGCACCCAATCCGGCGCGCCTGGCCCGCATCGCCCCTCAGAAGGACTTCGAGGCCGAGCTCCTCGAGCCCATGCGCCGGGTGAGCTCCCTCATCGCCGGGGGCGAGGGCCGGCTGGCCCCGGCCGGCCAGACCACCCAGTTCGTGGTCGGGGCGGCCGGCGAGTCGGACCGGGAGCTGCTCTCGGCCACCGAACGGCTCTATCGGGAGCTGGGGCTGGCCAGGGTCTACTTCAGCGCCTTCCAGCCCGTGCCCGACACCCCTCTGGATGGCCTTCCCCCCACCCCCCTGCTGCGCGAGCACCGCCTCTATCAATCTGACTGGCTCCTCCGCAAGTACGGCTTCTCTCTCGAAGACCTCGTCTTTGACGACAAGGGCAATCTCCCCCGCCAAGCCGACCCCAAGCTCATGTGGGCCCTCGCCCACCCTGAGCGCTTCCCGGTGGAGGTGAACCGGGCCAGCCGCGAGGAGCTCCTCCGCGTGCCGGGCATCGGTCCCCGCTCCGCCTCCCGCATCGTCAAGCTGCGCAGGAGGGGCA
>Ga0190306_1000396_pt1 | contig 15374 bp, 17 predicted proteins | sample 48700734_MG_FD_161657 | JGI IMG/M metagenome (GOLD analysis project Ga0190306, IMG submission 161657) | Hydrothermal vent sediment bacterial communities from Southern Trench, Guaymas Basin, Mexico - 4870-07-3-4_MG | ecosystem: Environmental > Aquatic > Marine > Hydrothermal vents > Sediment ... | reverse complement strand
ATTGGAGAGGAGGGCAAGGAGGTCCAAGCGGAAGCCGAAGTTCGACTGGGCTGGGGCACTTAAGGATCTGCGCGATCGCTACGGTTCTGTAGAGCTCCAGCACAAGATCGCAGAGTGGAGAATCGGTAATACTGGCGACTGAAAACGAAGCCGAGGGAGTGTATAATATTGGAAATGGCAAGAACACAACTATAAACCAGTTAGCTGACATCATCCTTAAACTAATGAAGAAAGACTCCCGCCAATCCATGACAAACCGAGACCTGGAGATCCAAGGCATACTCTGGTGGTTATATCTAAAGCTAAAAATTTCGGCTATGTACCAAAATGTACTCTGAAAGATGGACTAAAGAGAGTCATCAGGGCGATGAGCGGTAATTCGTGATGTGTTCTGCATTGTAGGATTAGGCTATGTGGGGTTGCCGCTGGCTGAGGGTGATAGGCTACGACGGAAATGTTGACAAAATAAAGAAGCTAAGTCGAAACGCTTTACGGAAAAGAAAACGCACTAAACCTTTACAGGTTTTTCGGGGATGTGGGCGGAGCTAAAAGAAATTATGATGGAGGAAAGTTTAAGTATAGAAAAACAAATATAGGTATAAAGGTGAGGTGTATGTAGTATGGGAACCAGAGAGCAACTCATTAGAGAGATAGAGAGGCTTCCAGAGGATCTCATAGAAGTGGCTTACGATTTCATCACTTTCATGCGAAAGCGGAGGGAGTCTAAGGGCAGAGATGCAGGTTCATGGAGCGATTTCTCACTGAGCACCGGGGCTTTCGACTTCTGGAATGAGCCAGAAGAGGTGGAATACTTCCTGGAGGACCTCAATAGGTGATGAACTTTAAGCCAGGGCATATTTCGCTGGTTCGTTTCCCGCGGGCGAACTTGCAGAGTGGTAAGTATAGACCAGTTCTTCTGTTATCAAAGATGCCCGGACCTTTTGATGACTGGCTTATCTGTGCGATCACTTCCCAGCTCAGACATAAAGTTGAAGGTTGGGATGAAGTGATCAAACGGACAGATGATGATTTCAAACCCTCGGGATTGAAAGTGCCCTCTTTGATCCGGATTGGAAAGCTGGCAACAGTGGAGGAAGAGGTATTAGAGGGCGTGCTTGGGGAGATATCCTCTGAGCGGTTGACGAAGATTCTTAAAAGGCTAAGGGACCATCTTGAACGAGTGAGAAAGGGTGACGGGTGATGAGTGATGAGTGGCGAGTAATGAATTACAGATTACGGATCACCGAATACGCATAACCGGTTATACAAGAGAGGAGGCGGAAGCTGGAGGGGAAAAGAGAAGGAACTCGAAAACATGTCGAAATTTGCTATTGCTGCCGGATATGGCCCTACATTTCTACGAGCTGTTACTGAGAAAGAAACTAAGGAAGCAATAGAGATAGCAGAAAAAGTTCAAAATTTGTTTTGAGAAACCAAAGGAACTGAACCAAAACTTTTCTTTTTGAAGGGTAAAGCCTTCTATTGCTTTCAGCAATGTCAAAGAAACCTTTACTAAAGAAACTTTCATGACCCGTGGGGACACCCATGAGCATGAAAATAAGAAAGTATTTTCATACCAAAAAAAGAAACAAAGGGATGGAAGATGAGTACCAAAGCATTGAAAAAATATCTGAACGACCCGCTTTATAAAAACTCGTTCTTCATCATGCTCACTTCCATCTCAAATGCTGGCTTTGGCTTCTTCTTCTGGATGCTCGCCGCAAAGCTCTATCCAAAGGAGGATGTGGGTATTGCAACCGCTTTGATTTCATCTATGGCTTTGCTTGTTTTACTCTCACGATTTGGTCTCGATCAATCCCTGATAAGGTTCTTCCCGGAAAGGGACAAAAGCAGTGTATTCAGTACTTCCGTTGCTATTACAACTTTTTTTGCTGTTTTGTTTGGAATAATATTCATTGCGGGCATAGACACATGGTCGCCACAGCTTGATATAGTGAGGAAATATGCTCCTCTGTATCTCGTATTTCTTGCAGCAAACTCTATAATATCCCTAACTGGCGTATCTTTCGTTGGCATAAGGAAGGCGGAGTATTACTTTTTCCAGAGCCTTATGGTTGGCTCCAGAGTGATTTTCCTCTTTCCCCTGGTATTTCTTGGAGCACTGGGCATATTCAGTTCTGTTGGCGTATCCTTTATCATTGCCTCTATTTTTTCTGCTTTTTTCCTTTTCAGGTTCGGTATTAAACCCTCTCGTATGGATAGAGAATTTTTAAACGACTCGCTTCATTTCTCCGCTGGCAATTATATCGCTGGATTGCTGATGACCGCTCCAAATCAGATCTTACCGATAATGGTTCTGAATGTTCTTGGTGCTGAAGAAACTGCTCACTACTACATAGCCTACGCAATCGCCTCCCTGCTCTTCATGATTCCCATAGCTTTCAGCACCTCGCTATTCGTTGAGGGCAGTCATGGGGAGGCATTGAAGAAGAACACGCTAAAATCTTTATTTGCAATAGTTTCTCTGCTTGCTCCAGCAGTGATAATCTTATATCTATTTGGCGGACTTTTACTCGAAATTATCGGGAAAAGCTACGTTGAAGGGTTTGATTTGCTCAGAATCTTTGCTCTTTCGAGCTTCTTTGTTGCCATCTGCCAGATATATTTCTCGATAAAGCGTGTGCAGAAAAATGTTAAAGGTTTAATTTTTATCAGCGCTTTAATTTTTGCTTTGCTTATCGGTTTGAGTTATCTTTTTATGTTGGACTTTGGAATTATAGGAGTGGGATATGCGTGGATGTTTAGTTATGGTTTAGGCAGTCTGGCTGTGGGGATTATGATTAAAAGAGAGGGATGGATTTAAGAAAAGAAGATGGTAATTTATATAAGATAACATGGTATAATAAGGCTCTATGATGATAATGGATGTTGTATATGCCCCTCATTACACTGTAATAGCTGCGATTGTATTGTTAATCGTTCCAGTAGTCTTTCATTTAGTAGCGTTCAGAAAAAGTAGAAGATTTCTCCATATATTAACTTCCATTCTGGTGGGAAATTTTATCTTGGCGTTTGTCGAAGAAGTCGCAGGGATGACTTGCGTTTTCGATGCCAGAATCATCCTGTTGTTTTCGTTGTTGATTGCTGGCGTTGTAGGGTATTTAATCAGCAAGAAAAACACATTTGATGAGAATCTTTTGGGTAGTAAAGTCTCAACCGGGACAATCCTTTTTGTTTTAGGTATTGCTATATTTGTATTTTTATATCAAAAGAATACATTTCCACCTTTTTCCGATGACACCCTTAGCACATACCTCCCCTGGGCTAGAACTATTGTAAACGAACATGTGATTCCTGCTTTTCATTTTGGAAGTAATTATCGTTATGTTATACATTATCCACCTTTTTTATACACTAATATTGCTTTTTTGTTTTCTTTTTTTGGTGAATACTATGATAGCATAACCGCAGCCATACCAATATTATATACCTGTTTCTTCATTTTATTAATAGTGAATTGGAGTAAAGAATATTCCGATGGTACTGTTCCTTTTTTCGTATTGTTATCGTTATTATCTTCTCTATTGTTTGTCCATGTAAACTTTCTTCTATTACAGGAGCCGATTCTCCTGTTTTTTGTAACATCTTCTTTTTACTTTTTGTTCAAATACATAAAAACTAAAGAAACTGCATTTTTAGCTTTACTCTCTGTTTCATCAGCATTGAGCTCATTAACAAAGTACTCTGGTGTAGTGATTGCTGTCATATTATTTTGTGTGTTGATCATTACTTGGATAAAAGATAAAAAGGAAATAAGCAAAATACTCATGGTGTTTCCAGTGACTCATATTCCAGCAATTTTATGGGCTATAAGAAACTTCTATTTCTTTAATAATCCAGTATATCCCTATTTGGGAGGAATTTTTGAAAGTAGCATAATAGGATACGGGTCTATATTACCAGGACTTGTTAGTTGTGATCCTCCCGCTACCCTTCAAGGTGTGGTTATTAGAGTTCTCATTGGTTTTCCCGCCATTGTTTTCAGCTTGATATACATGATTAAGCGTTGGAAAGAAATTGAAGTGGGATATACGATTATAATCTATGCGGTATTTATGTTCTTTGTTTATTACACTGGCGCTTGGTTAATAAGATATTTCTTATATCCGGTTTTAGGCATATTCGCCTTCTTTGCAGGAGTAGAAATATCGAAATTGTACAACAAAATACACATCAAAATCTTAAAGGAAAAAAATGTAATTAAAACAGTAACCGTAATTTTTTTATGTATAATTCTTATAATAGCGCCTGCTCCTATTAGTTTTATATCTGATCTAAAAACAAGTAACTACAAATCCCTAATAGGCAGATTAGATCCTACAAAATTATACCTAAATAGCGTGTATGAAAATGAATCGGGTGTTTTGGAATATCTTCAAAATGAAGGAGAAAAAGACATAATAATACTTGGCGATTTTAACTACAAATGTAATTGGTATGGCGAAAACTATACCTCATTAGAACCATGGTCAAGATCGTTTTCAATTCTTAATAGTGAAGAACCATTCAATTTTACTAAAAACAGCACATATATATACATTAATCTCAAAAAACTGGGTATTGACTATATATATGATTCACCTATTAGAGAATATGGTTTGGAAAAACTCTTATTTGGTAAGGTAAATCAAGATCCAGAACACTTTGAACCTGTTTATAATAAAAATAGTTATAGGTTATGGAAAATAAAATGAAACAGAAATACTACGGTTGGCATAAAGCGGAAACGGGATTTATGGATATAATAGAGCCTTTTTTAGATTCTAATATGGTTTTAGATATCGGTTGTGGGAGTGGCTGGGTTGGAAAAGTTTTGAAAGAATTTAATAGAGATATTACGGTTATTGGTTTGGATATTGATTTGGTCGGACTAAAAGAAGCAAAAAATGAAGAACGAATATTGAGTAGCGCAGAGAAGTTGCCATTTAAGGATAATACCTTTGATGGAATAATCGCAAAAGATGTGCTTGAACATTTACTGTACCCTTTAAAGGCGGTGCTAGAATTTAACAGAGTATTAAAAGAAGATTGTAGAATTTATATTTCAGTCCCGGATGTAAAAAGCAAAACCTTTTGGAACGACTATACGCATATCAGACCGTTTAACAAAAAGAGCTTAACCCACTTATTAGAAGATGCTGGATTTAGAATTGAAAAATTATGGTATAGTGCAAGCTGGCCAGGGTTAGGTGTAATCATGCGTTTTTTAAAGATTAATAAAACACCATCATTTATAAAGTTCTTGGCTATGATGGGTAGAAGACAAAATGTTAATGCTGTGGCAATTAAAAAGCTTAAATGTGAATAAGACAAAGATTAATATATCTTTGGAGGTTACACTATGAAAAAGTTTACATGGCAAGAGATGCGGAAATATTGGGAGATTCACTCGTCTCTTTGGGCAAATCAGGATTACAACTCCGATCCTGATGGACTCACAAATGTCTGCTATCCTGGTGCACCATTATGGCTGAACCAGTATTATGCGCGTTTTCAAAAAGAAGTCTATAAAAAACTGTTTTCTTTGTTACCACCAGCAGATAAGGCACATGCACTTGATATAGGATGCGGAGCTGCACGTTGGTGTAGATTTCTAACGGAGCATGGCTACCAAACTATTGGTATAGATTTACAAAGAGAGTTAATTGAAATTAACCGTAGCCGTTATCCAGATTGTAACTTTGTTTGCACCTCTATTCAGGATTACCATCCAAAAAAGCCTTTTGATCTTATATCATCGGTTACGGTTATCCAGCATATTCCATTTGAAGAGCAGGACATAGTAATTCAGAAATTAAGAGATTTGATAAAAGACAATGGTTTCGCAATTGTGCTGGAAAATATTCACGACCAAGGACCGCATGTCTTCTCCAATACAATTAAAGAATGGCAGAAAAAGTTCCATGATGCGGGCTTCAGCACAATAGCTGTCCAACGTTATGATTATAGCCCATTTCTACGAATTGATGCATGGATCTCACAACAACTTGTCCGTATGGGGGGACGGAGTAATTCTAACAGCCCAGGATCTTTCGTGACTTCATCCACTCTAAAAAGTGGACCAAGATACTATCTTCGTAATGCAAACCAAATTATACAAAGATTAGCTGTTGGATTTGATAGTTTATTGGAACCTGTTCTTGTTAGAGTGAACATTGGACTTCCTACTATTCATTGTGGCTTTCTCTTCAAAGCAGTCTAATTGAATCGTTAATGTGCTTTAATCCCCCAAAGTTAATCTATAACAAAATATAATGTAACATCATATGCTTCTTTGATTGCTTTTTTATTACACAGTTTAACATTTTTTCAGATTCTTGTATATACCCTTATATCCACATCATCATAAATTACGTTTAAATATGTTAGCTTCAGACTTTCATTTGGGGTTAGAACTTGGGGATTTATAACAATATACTTTGGAAAATATACGCCAACCTGCTGATAAGGTCTTTTACCATAATAAAAGGGTATTGTCCGTGTATGGAAATCAACATTGTAAGTTGAATCTGTTGTTGTATATCTATCAATCCATTCGCCAGTGGTTTTATATTCCTCCATTTTTGGTAATCTATTAGAATACCAATAATATGTATTTATTTCAGAATCTTGAAAGAAATAAGCAGGTATCTGCGAATTGAAAAATCCAGCAGTTATAAGTATTGAAGCGATTAACACAGCTAATATCACCTTTCTATTTTTTTGGACACCTCTAAGCCACTCATCTCTAAATCTAAACAAAGTCAACGATCCAAAAACTGCTGCAAACGAGACATAGAAGCCTATTAAACGATCCAACGGTGAAGCGATGACATAATTCCCTATTACACTGACGAAAACAATGCAGATAAATAAAGCAGCCAGACGAAATTCATTCGTGTTCTTTGTCTTAATTATCCATAATATAGATATTACCGCTAACATAAACAGACCCCATTTTGACGAGTTCAAAACCGAAGTGAGCAATGGAACGTCTGGCTGTCCAATGGATACTAAGTGTGCCCGTGGGGCCGATTCAGTGCCTACCAGACGTATAAACTCCTCTACCGCGCTTGTATAAACTATAAAATGATAAGCAAGAGAAGAAGTGATAACTACTATAAAGAAAGTATAATCTGATTCGATATCTCCAGCTATTCTATAAAGTTTATCCTTTATAGGGGCGTAAGATGATAAAGCTCTCACCATTAACAGCACCATCAAATACATAATGAATATCAACGCTAAAAATAATGGCGTGAAATAGTGTGATAACATAAACGTTATGCAGAAAATGAGCGCTACACATCGAAAATGAATGTTATTTATCAGTCTAGATTTGATGAAAGCATATAATATTAGTATTAGAAATATGATAGCAAGTCCTTGTGGGTGATATTCAGATTGATAAAAAATGACTACATCGCTAAGGGATGCAAATAATGCAGATAGCATTGCTACCCCATCATTCTTTGTTACAGCCTTTGCCAGGATGAACACCGCTAAGAAAAATATTATACCCATTGCAGGTTCTTGAAACCGGAAGAGTTGCATAACATCTATATCGGTTATATGTACCAGTAGGGTGGTTAACAAATGCATATCAGGCCAGTGTAGTTGCGTACTTACACCAGAATACCACCAACCTAAAATTGGTTCAAGTGTTCCATATCTGATGACATTTAAAGTGCAAACATAATGATAATAAGGGTCATGTAAAGGAGGATAAGATAGCCTCAAATTTGGCACTGCTCTTGCAATAAAGACAAAAATTAGTGATTGTGGCAATAGAAAATAAATATCTGTAGATTTTTTTATTATGAAAGCTCCGTAAACTAACAAAGAGGTTAAGAGAAAAACTAAAAGGAATATAAGAATATTAGTGACGCCGGAGTTTATAATCGTTGGGAAATATTTAAAATAAGCTGCAAGCGGTATTAACAATAGACATGCGATAATTGCAATAACTGTCAATCGTCTTTTATATGGCATTTATACACCACCTGCTAATTGCATGTATAGTCGTTCAATTTCTTTTGCACTCTTCGTCCAGCTAAACCTTTCTTCTATGTAATTTATATTTTTTCCAAAAATATTCCCCACTAACTTTTCATTGTGCAAAAATGTGCAAATAGCCTTTGACATGCCATCTACATCACCTAACCCAACTAAAATTCCGTTCTCTCCGTTCTTTACTATTTCGGGTATCGCTCCAACATTTGTCGCAACAACAAGTTTACCAGCAATCATCGCTTCTAAAACTGTCAACCCAAATCCCTCCAATCTTGACGAACAAACATAGATATCACATAGCGCATAACATTTTTTTAAAGTAGCATCATCTATAAATCCTGCAAAAATCACATTTCTGGATATCCCTAAGGAGTTTGCTAACTTTCTTACTTCCGTTTGATCCCCTTTTCCTACTACTAAGAGAATTGCCTCAACTCTCTCCAAAACTTTTTTGAAAGCCCTTAAAAGTAAGTCCAGACCTTTCCTTGGGTCATCAACCCTTCCGACAAAAAGGATTACAGGCTTTTCAGGTAAATTAAGTTGTTTTCTAGTTTCTCTCAAATCTTCTTGAGGAAAAGTATATCCATCTAAATCAATTCCATTGTAAACCACTTCAATTTTACTAGGATTAATTTTGTAATTTTTAATTATCTGTTCCTTGGTGAAATTGCTAACGGCGATAATTTTATCGGCAGAATGTAAACATCGTTTCTCGATGGAAGGAATAAATAAACTGTTTTCACCGCTTATATCTCTAACCCTTGAAATCAGACCCAGGTTATTATTTCTAATAGCATCTACTACTAAGTGATGGATCGTAATTATATGCGGCGCTGGATAAATTCTTTTTTTAAAAAACCAATATGAAATCCCATTGAAATGGAGAATATCAAATTTACCATACTCCCTCTCAGCCTTTTCAATTTCACCAGGCAATTTGATCCAAAATTGCAACGCCTTGAAAGGTAATCCATGGTGAACTCGAACACCTCTAATTTGCATGTTCTTTGCAATTGAGGCACAGTGTTTTTGTGCAATTACCTGAGGAGTAAAAACAACAACTTCGTGTCCTAAATTAACCAGTTCACGAGTAATCTTCTGAGCATATATTCCTGCACCTCCTCCAATTATAAATGGCGGGTATTCAAAAGTTATGAATGCAATCTTCATAAACCTTCTCCACCTTTCTAACAACTTTATCCCATGCCAAACTCTTCAGAATGTATTTTTTTCCTCTTTCTACCATCTGTTGTCCTAGCTCTGGTCTTTGAAGAAGCAATTTCATTTTTTCTTTCAGATCATGGACATCTCCGTATTTCACCAAGAAGCCGCAACCTGCTTCTTTGACTAACTCTCCACAACCACAATCATCTGTGACGATTACTGGCGTGCCACACATTATCGCCTCAAATGGAACTAATCCAAATATTTCATATATCGCAGGATAAACTAAAACATCCGCATCTTGGTATGCCTCCACAACGTTATCCACATAATCAACGAATTTTACACTGTCTTTTAAATTCAAATCCTTAACAAGTTTCTCACATTCCTTTCTATAGCCATCATCCGGTCCAGCAATAACTAAAACAACATCCTCTATCTCTTTTACCAAGCAAGCGAAAGATTTTATCAAAAAATCAACACCTTTTATCTTATGAATCCGCCCTAAAAACAAAATCATGTGTTTCTTCCCAATACCGTGCTTCTCTCTAAATTGTCCATACCTCGGTAGATTTTTAAATCTTTTGATGTCGAGACCGTTTGGGATTATGGTTATATTGCTATCGTCAATCCCCATTTCCTTACATTGTTCCATTTCAACTTTTGAGACTACTATTATTTTAGATGCATCTTTTAATATGTGGTTTCCCCAAACCCAGTCATATAATTTCTTCAGCCCTTGCTTTTCTATTATTCTTGGGAGTGAGCCGTGAGGTTGTAAAACATAAGGAATTCCATATTTTTTGGCATAATAATGCACAACTGTATTTAAAAAAGTTCGGCTACCATGTAAGTGTATTATCTCAAATTCCTTGATTTCTTCTTTTATTCGGGGTAGTAGCCCCATAGGCAATGGTAAAATATACCTAGACGCTAAATAATTGCTCAAATTCTTAAAGTAGTATGTTTTAACTCCTTTAACGTAGTGTGGATGCGTACTTACCTTAACCCTTGATTTTTCATCTAAAGCATCAGTAGTATATACAGTAACTTTATGCCCTCTATTAGCAAGATATCTTGATAGCTCATAAACTACACGGGTGCCGCCCCCATACCTCCATGCTGGGTAAAAATATGGATAGACCTGTAAAATTCTCATAAACTCACCTACAATTTAATTGCTTTCACAAACAGACTACTAGATAGGTATTTTAATAGTGAGTCTCTCGAGATTTTATCTGTTCTTTTAAATATTTCAAAAAGAAATCTTGGTGTATTTGCTGGAAAATATAAATGTCCTTTAACATCAGTTGTCTCTAACCCTACCATTGAAAAAACCTTTTTAATCTCTCCCAAAGTAAACCATTTGCTATGGACATTCTTCTGGACTGATTTTCTAGTTAAATTTACATACATACCTACTGGAAGGTACCACCCTAATAAATTTGGGAAGTTAATAATTAAAAAGCCACTACTAGGCTTCAAAACTCTGCTAATTTCTGATATTACATCTTCATAACGATCAACAAGCTGTATAAAATTTATACAGATACACCCATCAACAACAGCATCTTTGAGTTGGATACTTCTTGCATCCCCTCTTATCGGGCAGATCTTTTCCTCCAGCCCTAATGATGTGGATTTTTGCTTCAAGATATCAAGCATTGCACACGAGAAGTCAAGAGCTAATACTTTAGCACCTTTTTTCGCAGCTTCTATGGAAAACCTACCAGTACCGCAGCCCACATCTAAAATTAATTTGTCACTCCATGAATTATTAAGCTTGAATACGATCTCTTTGTGAACAAAATCACTATACTTACCTGCTATAGATGAGAATCTTTTATCTTCATAAATTTTAGCCTCTTTATTATAAAATTCCTTAATTTTATCATCCATGTATGATCGCCTCATAAACTTGTTTTGTCATTTCGGCTATTTTTTTCTCAGGAAATTTCTCCCTAACAAAAGATGCAGCTCTCTTACCTATTTCTTTCCCTTTTCCTGGATTGTCAATGAGAGTTAGTATCTCATAAGCTAAGGACACTGGGTCATCAGGATTGATGAGAATACCATTCTCTCTATTTGTTATTATTTCGGGAATTCCTCCCACCTTAGTTGTTATTACAGGGGTACCCACTGCCATTGACTCCAACACGACTAAGGGATAATCTGCTACATAGTAAGTATTCTGGAAAGGTGCAACAACTACATCAACCGCATCTATAACTTTTTCCACATTTGATATCAGTCCAAGTTCAATTACGTTTTGCGTTAAGTTGTATCTCTTAATTTTATTTAAAATCTCCTTCTTTCTTATATCACTACCAGAATGTGTCAATTCAATGCCAGTTATAAGTTTGAGATGAGGATACCGTTTTTTAACTATATTGAGTGCATCCAAAACTGTATCAATTCCCTTTGTTTTGGTTAGATTGCCCAAAAACAAAATTGCAAACTCAGCGCCTGTCCCTAAGGTGTCCCTTAAATTTTCCCCACCCACACCTGGTTTAAATATAGAAAAATCAATTATCGGAGGAATTACTTCAATTTTATCAGATGGAATGCCAATTTTGCTTAAGGATTGCTTTATATTATATGAAATAGCAATTATCTTTTTCGTACCTCTTAGAAAGTATCTATAAGGAAAATATTTCTTGCTTTTTGTTTTCACAGGGCAATAAATTGTATGAACCGCAGGGACACCAATAAATCTACTAGCCACTTCTGTCACTACAATCAATCCAAGATGCCCCGAATGCCCATGAATTATATCCAACCCTTTTTCCATATTTATTCGTTTTATTCCTTGAACGATTTTGAGAAGATAAGTTATTGAATAGTTAACACCAGCATATTTACCATTTACCAAAACCAGGCGAGTGTCTGTCCATGGTAATGTAAAATCATTCGTTCTTTCATGTATTTCTCTAAATTTCCGGTCATTTGTAATGAGTATTTGTTCTATTCCAATACTATACAAGGCCTTCGTCAAGCGAATAACACTATTTGGAACACCTCCTGCAATAACATTCTCTTTGGATGGGCTCATTTCAACACCATGCATACAGACTTTCAATCCCATATTACTTCCTCCAAAACTCTCTCGACCTCATCCACAATATTATCCCAGCTATACTTCTCAACAAATTTTCTCGCCTTTCTTCCTTCCTTCTCGATACCACCATTTTCAATTAGCTCAACTGCTTTCTCTAAAACATCTTCCGGTCTGTCCACGTATATAACTCCGTTATCATTGCCAAACTCCTTCTTTATGCCAGGGAGACTTGTTGCAATCACAGGCTTTCCCGCTGCCATATATTCATACATCTTTATCGGCACTATGTTTTTCATAACTTCATTTTTATAGGCAGGAAGAAGGCAGATATCTGACGCCATAATATATTTCGGCACCTCTTCGTATGGCTTCCATCCCACGATAATTATTCTGCTATCTAACCCAAATTCTCTTTTAATATCCTGGAGAGTATCCCATAAATCACCCTTCCCAAGGATCAAAAGCTTGATGTTACGGTGTTTTTCTGATGCTCCTGCTAATTCCATAGCAACTTCCTTCAGCCCAGAAAAGCTGTATAGCCAGCCCATGAAGAACAGAACAACATCTTCATCTTTTATGCCATGCCTTTCCCGAATAGCGTCTCTGTCTGCCGGGTTAAAGTGTTCGAGTTCGACGCCAGCCCTTATTACCTCTGTTTTCTCCCTTTCTGCCCCCATCTGGATGGTGTATTCTCTGAGCCACTCATTAATCGAGATGACCTTATCCGCATTTTTCATGTTTTTACTTTCAACATACTTGGCGAGCCACTGGAAGTATTTCTGTGGAACCAGCCTGTGTAACTCATCTATGATGTAATAAACGAATGGAATTCCTCTCTTTTTTGCCAATCGTATAGCGATATTTGCATTTAAAATGCCAAAGCCAACAATGACATCTGGTTTGAATTCCTCGATTTGCCTTTCTATCTCCTTTCTGTGAGTGTAAACCAAAGATAGGTAATCCAGAACTGGTAATTTGATGATGGGGGGTCTTATTACAGTTACACCTCCTTCATCAACCACCTTATGAACATTCCTAAAAACCCCTCTTTTAGAAATTATCCCATTCTTTTTGTGTTCTCTCCAGAGAATTTCGTAATCTATCACTCTCACTTCATGCCCTCTCTTGGATAGCCTTTCCATCAAATGATGGCTCTGGTGCGGACCCTTCTCAATCCAGTCTGATTCCTGAACAACCAAAATTCGCATAGGAATTCCTCAGAACTCGGCGCACACTTTTATCTTATCCCGGTTCTCCACGAACCACTTGTAGACCTTTTTGAGACCTTCTCGGAAGTTGGTATTGAGGTTGTAGCCCAGAAGCTTCTTTGCCTTCTCGATCGAAGCCAGAAGCCTTCGCTTTGCATCCCAGTCTCTCCACTCTCTCCACTGATTCTCTCTTTCCCAAAGAGCTTCTTATCTGAGTATCTCAATTATAAATACCCCCTACTCTTTCTTTTTATGAGAGGAAATACCATATTTTTTTGCACCAATCACGGTAATCCCGACAATATCTTTACCACGATAGTGATAGATGAGATTCTCCTCCATCTCGCTGTCATCTGCATGCTGCGGTTTCTGGAAGCTTATATAAAGCACATCAGCATCTTCATCGTAGTCAATCCAGATTCGATTTGATGGCATCTTAAGTAGATAGGGTATAGATTCCAACAATTCTTCTTTTATTTCTGCCATATTATGCCTCTCTTCAATATTTTGTCTTGTTTTGATTCATAAATGCTGTTATTATAAACTCCACTTTTTGATATGGCGACCCCTAGAATATCCTTCACTTTTAGAACTCCGCACTTCTTTTTATATTCTCCCAGTTCTCAGTAAACCATTCATGCACCTTCTTCAAACCGTCCTCGAATTCCGTTTGGGGGTTGTAACCCAATATTCTCTTTGCCTTCTCAATAGAGGACAGAAGCCTGCGCTTGACGTCCCAGTCCCTTCTCTCCACATACCTGACCCCGGAGTCATTACCGGTAAGTTCATTCACCATATTTGCTAAATCTATAACCCTGTGCTCCTTACCAGAGCCGAGGTTTATCGCTTCTCCAACTGCTTCCTCTTTTATTCCCATCGCCAGCAGTCCGTTTATTATATCATCCACATACGTCCAGTCTCTTGTTTCTGTTCCATCACCGGTTATCGGCAGTGGTTGCTTATTCATAGCCCAATAGAAGAAGTTCGGTATGACGTTTCTGTACCTTCCCGGCACCTCTCCCGGACCATAGACATTGAAGAACCTTGCATTAACGACGGGAAGACCGTATAAGTTATGGAAGTAATTGGTGTACAGTTCTCCCAGCAGCTTGGTTACCTGATACGGCGTGTGCAGGCTGATTGAGATGTCATGCTCTTCAAATGGCATCTTCGAGTCCAGTCCATAGACGCCGCAGCCCGACGAGGAATAAATAAATCTCTTCACGTTCACGAGCTGTGCATACTGCAGAACTTTTAACGTTCCCAGCCCGTTGACCATCAAGTCCGTCTCCGGATTGTCCACAGAGTTCTGGTTTGCGAAATGCGCCGCTAAATGGAAGACGTAATCCGGCTTCTCTTTAAATACACGCTTTAGCTTCTCTTCATCGAGAATGCTACCATTTACAAATACAATGTTCTTCGCTTTCGGGATATTCCACTCGTATGCACTCGATAAATCATCCAGGATTATCACTTTCCTTGCACCTGACTCCGCCAACTTCCTGCACAGATTCGTGCCTATGCACCCTGCGCCGCCAGTCACCAAAATCGTTTTCTCTTCATATCCCTTCTCTATACTCATTTTTATTGCCCACCTCCCTTTGCCTTCGTTTCTTTATTTCTTTGGTAAAGGTTTCTTTGAGCAAAGTTTCTTTCCCACAAAGCAGCAAAGCGCTTTTTTGTATGCGATTTTCCATATTACTCCCCTCGTAGAAACATCATGAACTTGTATATTTCCTTTCTATGCCCAAATGCTACTAATAGAACCTCTTTCTCCTCTTCGTCTACCCTGTATACAAGTCCTGTATACAAGTCTGTATTTCCCTTTCACCCTAACAGACCTATAAGGAGCGAGTCTATACTCCAATGGCTTTCCCGTGTATGGCATCTGTTGCAATTTCTCCACCTTCTTCATTGCCTCTTCCATTAAC
>Ga0190306_1000395_pt1 | contig 15394 bp, 9 predicted proteins | sample 48700734_MG_FD_161657 | JGI IMG/M metagenome (GOLD analysis project Ga0190306, IMG submission 161657) | Hydrothermal vent sediment bacterial communities from Southern Trench, Guaymas Basin, Mexico - 4870-07-3-4_MG | ecosystem: Environmental > Aquatic > Marine > Hydrothermal vents > Sediment ... | reverse complement strand
TGGCATATACAAGTTTTCCATCAATTATAAGGGCAGCAGAGGAGTCACCATGATATGCATTCAGTCCAAGAATAACCATATAATCAGGATATTGTGAATGTGGGTTTAGTCAAGCCCGGGCCTTCAGAATATGACGTTTTGGGTGCCTGTGAACATTCCTAACATATTCATTTTCTTAGTAATATAATTTGGATGTCTATGCCCGCAAATGGATGGAAGGGTGTCCACCCTTGACACAATTGATGGTTTTTATTATAATTCAGGCATGAAAATCCTTGTTGCTTCAGATGTTCATGGAAATCTGGAGGCACTTGAGGAGGTTCTCCAGGATGATTATGATTATTTCGTTTATCTGGGCGATGCATGTGATTATGGTCCAGACCCAGAGCCTGTTCTGGAGATTTTGAAGAATACAGCCCATGTCTTCATACTTGGTAATCACGACAATGCAGTTGCTCATGGTGTTGATTGCAGGTGTTCCACAAAACTCCATGAGATTTCGGTTGAAACAAGGAAGTATACTCTCAAGCAACTGAAAAGAGGGGATATAGAGTATCTAAAGACACTTTATCCATCCCATGAATTCACCTATGATGATATAAAATTTGCCGCATTCCATGCAACACCAAGGGACCCGCTGTTCAGTTATCTGTATCCATGTGATGATGAAGAGAAGTTCACAGATGAAATGACAATCCAGCACCTCTACATTGGAACCCCTGACCTTGAATCGGCAGACATTATCCTTGTCGGGCATTCACATTACCAGTACTACAGGAGATTTGGCAAAAAGTTTGTTCTCAATCCAGGGAGTGTTGGTCAACCGAGGGATGGAATCCCGTATGCAGCCTATGCAATTATTGAGGATGGGAATATTATACTGAAGAGAAAAAAATACGACATAAAGAAGACATTGAAGAAGATAGGGGAGATGCCCATTCCCCAGAAACACATTAACAAACTCAAAAAGATATTAAAGACAGGTTCAGTATGAAGGTTGCCCCTTCCATAATGGCAGCAGACTTCTCAAAACTCTCTGAGGAGATTAAATCCCTCACTGCACTTGGTGCGGATATTATCCACCTTGATGTGATGGATGCCCACTTTGTCCCCAATCTCACCTTTGGTCCTGTGGTGATTGAAGGAATAAGAAAACTCACAGAACTTCCCCTTGATGCACATCTCATGATAACAGACCCTGATAAGTATCTTGAGGACTACATAAATGCAGGTTGTGACATGATTTCCTTCCACCTTGAGACCGTCCAGAACCCTGTTGATATTATCCAGCGGGGTCAGGAAATGGGTGTAAAAATGGGGATTGCAATAAATCCACCCACACCTGTTGAAAAGGCCATTCCTTACATTGAAAGGATTGACTACATCCTTGTTATGAGTGTGAATCCAGGTTTTTATGGACAGAAATTCATTCCTGAAACCCTTGGAAAGGTTGAATATTTGAGAAAACATTACAGTGAATTGACCATTGAGATGGATGGTGGTATCAATGGTGAAAATGCACCCCTTTTGAAAAAGGCAGGTGTGGACATTGTTGTCTCTGGTGCATACTTCTTCCGTTCCAAAGACAGAAAAAAGGCACTAACCCTTTTGCGGGGATAAAATTGGATAGGTTTGGTTCTGAGAGGGAATTCTTCAGATGGATGCTTGAAGGTGTCACGGGTGAGGATGAACTCTTCCATAAAATTGTTGATGTGGCGAAAAAAATCCGTGATGGTGAAGAGGAACTTCTTCCCTATTTTGGTTCATTCATCCAGAATCTCTCAACCTATGTCAGGAAAACAGGTGGTGATTTTGCAACCCTGAGGAAAAGGCTTGTTAAGGCAATAGGTTTTCTCGGTGAAGAGTTCTTAAACCAATGCCTGAGGGGTGAGGGAGAGATAAAATACAACAAAATCAGGGATTTTCTCAGGATTTCAGACCTTACAGGTTTTCTTAACACGGCAAGGGGATTTAACAGGCTGATTGAGGAACTGAAAAGGAATGGAACCCCATATCTTGATATTATTAAAAGGATACCTGAACTTGATGATAGGGATTTGCTTGATGAAAAATTGAAAGAGTCCATTGAAAGGCACGGTGAAGAGAAAACAATCAGGCTTATTGCCTCTTTCCTCAAGTACCCTGAGATAAGAAAGGTTTTAGAAGTCCTTCTAAACACCCTGGAAAGGGATAGGGTTATTGATGTTCTCATTGATTTCTACATTGATACAGACGACAACCTTCTCTCAGAACAGATATACCAGTATCTTCTTGCACATGCAAACGATGTTATCCCTCACATAGACAGGTTTATAAAGAGCAAGGATATGGTGCTTATTGTGAAGGGGCTCAGGTTATTGAAAAAGGGTAAGCCAGACCTGTGTATTCCAAGGATTGGTGAACTTTTAAAACATCCCAACCCTGTTATACAGAAGGAGGCACTCAGGGCTTTGATGGAGATTGAGGATAAACGGTGCGTTGAGATTATAAAAGAGAGATTCTTCTATCTCACAGGTGAGGAGCAGATAGCGGCATTGAGATTCCTGGGGGATAAGGGAGAGATTGAATTTATAAAGGAGATAAGCAAAATGCCAGGGCTCTCAATGAATGAGGAACTTTTTAACCTGGTGAATGAAATACTGAAGGAGAGGTAATGATTTATATACTTGATTTTGGTTCCCAGTACACAAAGTTGATTGCAAGAAGAATCAGGGAGATGGAGGTAAAGGCGGACATTCTCCCATTCAATACTGATTGCAGACGCTTGAAAAAGGCAAAGGGGATTATCCTTTCAGGGGGTCCATCAAGTGTTTATGAAAAAAACGCTCCACTTCCCAATAAGTGCATCTACAACCTGAATATTCCAGTACTTGGTCTCTGCTATGGGTTGCAGGCGATTGTCCACATGAATGGAGGGGTTGTTGGGAAGGGCACTGAAAGGGAGTATGGGCCTGCCATGTTCAAAAAAGAGAAGGATCCGCTCTTCTATAGAATTCCTGATGTATCAAGGGTATGGATGAGTCATGGTGACAGGGTTGAGCGTTTGCCAGAGGGTTTTGTTCCAATAGGCTCAACAAAGTCAAGCCCCTATGCTGCTATAAAAAGAGGAAAGATTTATGGTCTCCAGTTCCATCCAGAGGTCTCTCATACAGAATTCGGACAGAGGATGCTCCATAATTTTGTCTTCAGGATATGCGTTGCTGAAAAGGACTGGGATGTGGAGGAACAGTTAAAAGAGGCAAAGAGGGAACTTAAAAGGGTTGAGACCCATGCAATCCTTGCACTCTCTGGTGGTGTTGATTCCACTGTTTGCGCTGTTCTTGCAAGAAAGTTTATACCCGGTAAATTCACCCCCTATCTTGTTGATACAGGCCTGTTGAGGAAGGATGAGGCTAAGGAGGTGGTGGAATACCTGAACACAATTGGGGTTAAGGTGAATGTTATAGATGCTTCAGATGAATTCCTCAGGGCACTCAAGGGGGTAAAAGACCCTGAAAAGAAGAGAAAGATTGTGGGTAAGAAGTTTATTGAGGTGTTTGAAAGGGAAACAGGGAAGGCCGATTACCTGATACAGGGGACACTGTATCCTGACAGGATAGAGAGTGCACGGGTGCCTGGCCCTTCACAGGTTATAAAAAGCCACCACAATGTGGGTGGCCTTCCTGAGAGAATGAACTTAGAGGTGGTGGAACCATTGAAGGAACTCTTCAAGGACGAGGTGAGGAGGATAGCCAGGGCACTGAAGATACCCAAGAGGATTTACAGTAGGCATCCCTTCCCTGGTCCTGGACTTTCAGTCAGGATTATTGGTGAGGTGAACAGGAGAAGGCTTGATATACTCAGGGAGGCAGATTACATCTATATAAACATGTTGAGGGAAGTGGGGCTCTACGACAGGATATGGCAGGCATTTGCAGTGCTTGTTCCAGTGAGGACAGTGGGGGTGATGGGTGATTTCAGAACCTATGAATACCTGATTGCACTGAGGGCTGTTGTTAGTGAGGACGGTATGACAGCAGAACCCTTTGAGTTTCCACATGGATTTCTCCAGAGGGTGGGGTCTGAGATAATAAACAGGGTGAGGGGTGTTAACAGGGTTGTGTATGATGTGAGTTCAAAACCTCCCTCAACAATTGAATGGGAATAGTTATTCTCCTCTTTTCCTTTGAGCAGGTGATTCTCTCCAATGGGATTGAGATAATCCCCATTTCCATGAGGAAGTATGCCCTTTTGATTGGTTTTCCCGAGAACAGGATTCCAGAAGGAAGGCAGTATGACACGGGTCTTGTCCTGAAGGAATTTGAAACAGGAAAGGGTGTGATAGAATTCATCAGGGACAGTCTGGAAAGGTTACCCTCAAAACCCATTGGATTCAGGTTCAGGCATCCCATACTCAATCTCTTATTCGGCATGTATGCATCTGATAGGGGGTTTTCACTCCTTAAGGTTTTTATTCCCGAAGATGAGCACGAACGGTTTGTCTCCATCCTTGATACCTTTCCTGATACGCTTGTAGCAGGGGAATACAACCTGGACAACCTTGAGCCTGTTGGAGGTTTTTTCATTGTTCCATCAAAGGCCCAGGGATATTACAACCTTCCACCTGATACAAGAGAAATGGGATATTTACGTTTTTTGTTTCTCATGGAGATAGTCAAGGAGAGAGGTTTCACCCCTGTTTTTTCAAAAACGGGCAGAAAGATGCCTTTCTATATAAAAGGGGATTTTCTGGAGATCCTTGTATGTCTTGGGAAAGGGATTGGTGAAAAGGAGATGGAGGATGCAAGGAGGAAGGTTCATGCTTTTTATGAGGACATAAAGAATGACCCATTGAAAAGGGCAATCTTCCTCTCTGTTTCAGGTGTAAACCCTGAGGACTTTGATTTGAGATGGGAGGACTGGATATTGATTCTGGACAGGGATGTTATAGAGGAATTGCGTTTGAAGTATCAAAGAGGTGGCATCTTTGCAGTTCCACCTCAGAGAATCCCCTATATGTCAATCCTTCTTCCTGGAAGCATCATTGACAGTTGAACCCTTTAACTCCTCAAGTATTTTTTTGATAGCGTACCGTGGAGTTTCTTCATTCATTTGGATGAATGTCTTAATCAACTTTTTCCTTAATGATGGGTCTTTGTTTATCCTGTAGATTTCCAGGTCAATGTAGGGGAGGAACTGACTTTCCTGCTTGGAGAGTTTTTCCCTTTTATCTTTTAGATATTCCTCTGCAGCATCTTTATCATTTGCAGCCATCAATCTTGCCTCAAGTATCAGGGTCCTCAGGACAATTGTGGGAACATGGAGTTTTTTGTTCAACTCCTTCAGGTTCTCAAGGAGACATTCTGCCTCTTCCATTTCTCCAGTATCTATAAGTATTTCCACCTTTTCTGATAGACAACTGGCATAGATATGCAGGAGACCGTGTTTTTTACCTATTTTTGTCCCCCTGTTGAGAAATTCAAGTGCCTTTTTGTACTCACCCATTTCTTTGTGAAGCACTCCATTGTAATACAGGGATACTGTTGTATAAAACACATCCTTTATTGACTCGGCCATCCTTAATTGCTTTTCAAGTAGTTTTTTCGCCTTTTTGAATGCCCCTATCTCTGTGCAGATATGACCAAGTGTTCCAAGTGCATTGCATTCATCAACTTTGTCTCCAATCTCACGGAGTAATTCAATGGCCTTCAGTACTGATTCCTCTGCCTTATCAAGTTTCCCGAGTTCCTGGAAGATCATCCCTATATTTAACCATGCTATTGCCATGCTGTACACATCACCAATGGCTGAAGAGATTGAGAGTGCCTGATTGTAAAGTTTTAATGCCATGTCAAGTTGTCTGAATGCCCAGTATGCATTCCCCAAATTTCCCAGTGAATGTGCAATATTGCCTTTTTGCCTGTGCTTCTTTGCCACCTTCAGGGATTCCTCATAGTAATGAATTGCCTTTTTATAATCACCCATATCAAAGTATATGTGACCAAGATTCATCAGTGCATGATGTTCTACAGGATGCTTTTTTGTTTCCCTTGCATATTTCAATCCTTCGTTTGTTAATTTTATGGAGAGTTTCGTGTTCCCTTCATCTCTTTTAACCACACCCAGACGAACAAATGCGGATGCAAGCCCGACCTTGTCATCCATGTCTTCAAACATTCTTCTGGCTTCTTCAAGTAATTTGACAGAATCTTTGTATCTACCCATTTTATCATATATTGTTCCGAGAGAAACCTTTGCAGTGGCAACAGCCTTCTTATAACCTATTTTTTCACCATCCTTAATCACCTGTTTTAACTCTTCCACACTTTCATTCCATTTACCAATGTAAGACTTGAGCGAAGCAATCTCCAGTGAAATATTTAATCTTTCTTTACCATTAACAAATTTTCTCAACCTCAGGTAGTAATCAAGTGCCTCGTTCAACCTGTAATCTTTACTTGCCTTTTTACCTGCCTTTTTGAGATACATCTTTGCCTTTTTCACATTCCCTGCATTTTCATAGTGATAGGCAAGTTCCCCCAGATAGGGATTGAGGTTGTTCTTGAATAGTTTTTCAATGGTCTCTCCAGCGAGCCTGTGGAGTTCGCGTAAAATCCTCTTTAGTTGCATGTTATAAACGGTATCCCTTATGATGGCATGCTTGAATATGTATTTCAATTCACTCATGGATCTCCAGATATCCTCCTCAATCCCCTTCAGTATCATCTTTTCAACAGGTCTGTCAGAGAGCATTGCTGAAAGAACCCTTATGGAGAATTCCCTTCCAAGAACCGATGCAATTTTCACTGTTTCCTTCAGGTCCCTGTCAAGTTTGTCTATCCTTGCTGCAATGATTGAATTTATTGTTCCTGGTATATCAAAGGTTTTTGACCTCAGGGTGGCCTTCCCCCTCTTCTTAACGATATATCCGTTCTCCTTCAGATACTTTGTTATCATTTCAACATAGAAGGGATTACCCTCTGATTTTTCAAATATCACCTTTGCCAGTTCAGTAGAGGGCTCAGTCCCAACTATGTTATGTACAATCCTTGTTGATGCAACAAGATTGAGCCCAGCAAGGTTGATATGCTTTTGAGGGACATCCAACCCTGAAATCCTCAAAGGGGTTCCTTTACTATCCGGTCTTCCTGTTATGATTACACCAAAGGGGAAACCCTCAACATTCCTGACCAGCAAACGGATGAAATCCTTTGTTGAATCATCAATCCACTGGAGGTCTTCAAACACAACGAGGGTTGGTTTCACTCTGCTTTCCAGTTTTACTATGTTTTTCAGGGTGAACAGTGTATTGTTGTACTTTGCCTTTGGTGTCAGCCTGGATGTTCTTGGATACTCAATTCCCAGCAGTTCTGCAATCAATGGTTTCCCTATATTCAGGGTCTTTTTAATTTCGGGGTCTTCAGCAAGGTCAGAGAGGTGTGAATACACCTCATCAAATCTCTTTTTGTTCTCCTCCATTCCCATTTCGTCATCTTGCTTGAAGTAATTCTTTAAGAACTGAACAACGGGGAAAAATCCTGTTTGCTTGACATCATCAGCAGGCATATAGAAGTAATTAATCCGTTTACAAAGTGATTGATGTAACTCCTCTATAAGTACACTTTTCCCAATGCCCGCTTCACCGTCAACATAAATCACACCTGAGAATTTTCCCTTGAAAATGGGCTCAATAAATTCCTTCAATTTCAATAAATCATCTTCTCTGCCAACGAATGTATACTTCCCTACAGGAGAGCGTGCCGTAATTATCTTCAGTGGAACATATACCTCTGTCTTTTTCCTGAATCCCTTCAACTTAATCGCTTTTTTCTCCTCAATGAGCATGATATTTTTCAACTGATTGAACACATGACTTTCAACCAGTATCTTTCCCCATTCTCCATAGGTTGCGAGCCTTGCTGAAAGATTGACCATTTTCCCTAGAACAGAATACTCACCCCTGATATTGCTTCCAAGTATCCCTGCATAAACAGTGCCAACAGAAATTCCTATCCTTGCATTTGTATGCTTCGCAGTGTTCAATACATCCATTGAGAACTCAACAGCCCTTTTTGTCTGATTTTCCCTTGCTCTTGGTGCACCGAATAGAACCAGTATGATGCCACCCTTATCACCGAAGTCCACCTTGTTAAAGTAACCACCATACTGGAATGTTTTCTCAATGATTGCGTTGATGAAATCTTCGGGATTCTTCTCTGGCCTAAAATTTACAAAAACAGGAACAACCTCTCTGAACTCGCCCATCCCTTTCATATCCATAATCTCTTCTGGTACAAACCTTTTGAGGAGTTCCCTATCAGGAGAAAAGGCATTGAGGGTGCCTATCTTGCTTCTGGACAAATCAACCTCCTTCACCTGATAATATCCCTTTGATACTTCCTTTAATTTTATCCCTGTTTTTAATCTTTTCCTAAGCCTGGTATCAATTATAACCCTGTTCATTTTTGAGTGCCTCTGAGCGTGTACAGCACCATTGATTGCATCACCCTTGAAGTAATAGGTATTCTGGAGTGGATTTTCTATAATTCCCCACTCCACATTCCCTGTTGAAAGTCCAATCTTTGCCCCCACACTAAAATTTTCATGGATGGTATCAAGCGCAAGACCAGAAAAGGTCTGACTGATTTCATAACTTGCAATGATTGCGTTTATTGGGTCATCCTCTGGAAAAACAGCAGTGAAGGCATCACCAGCAAATCCTGTAATGAATCCGTTATGTATATAAATGGAATCAATAGCAGGTTCAAAAACAATATTAATGATTTCAGATAATGCCTCCTCACCTTCCTTTCCATATTTACTCAACCTGTCACTGATTGAGGTGAAACCTGTCATGTCAATGAAAAGGGAAACAGCCCTGAACTTTCCGCGATGTTTTTTCTCCTTGTATTGTCTGCAGATAAACTCAGGCAGGAACCTTATCATGTAAGGATTTTACATCAAACAATGGCTCAAGTCAATCATTCTTGACAGTATCAGAAAAAAGATTTATCATCAAACATCAGGAAAAACAAAGGAGGATAAAGATGAATAAATATCTTTTATTCTTCTGGATAATTCTTTCATCTTCTGTGTGTGCTACAAACTTCAAAGAACCCATAGACCCATCAACACTCAAGGATAAAACTGTTTCAGAATTATGGTTGATGAGAAACGAGATTTTTGCAAGGCATGGACGCCCATTCAAGACATACGAATTATTTGCCTACTTTTCCTCAAAGAAATGGTACAAGCCCAGTGAAAAGTACTCACAGAAACTTTTGAGTAAGACTGAAATGAGGAATGCACAACTCATCCTTGAAGAAGAAAAGAAGAGAAGGACGAAAGATTACTATGTAAGGGATGGTGATACCCTGGTTAATTTCAGAAATGTTTACAATATCTTCCAGTATCCTGAGTTTCATGAGAAGGAGATAGAAACACTTGAGAAATATGGGTTTGTCGCGTTCCATAGTAAGTGGAAACAACTCTTCCACTTATACGAACAGAACGATTACTATGGTATCCCGAGTTTTATAAGTGTTGATGTTATTCTCCAGTTATACCACATATTTTTTGATATGTCTTTAAGGAGATTGGAGGAAACATCTTTGTATAATGCTTTGAGGTACCTTTGTTCCAGAGTGGTAAAGACCTTCATGGAACTTTCAGAACAATTCAAAGACCCTCTGTTAAAAGAGGCATGCGAACTGAATGTGGTTTATTTCGCAATACCGAATCACTTTATCGGGAATAAGGTTGAATTAAAAGGATGGCAGGACTCACTGGCAAACAAGGAGATTGAACTCTGTGAGAGCCATACCCCATGGGCTCGTTCCCCTCTGCTGGATAGGATGTTTGATTATTCCCAGTTCATTATACGCGGGCATTACACCAGAAGTGAAAAATTGAAAAAATATTTTAAGGCGATGATGTGGCTTGGAAGAGCCGGAATTGAGATTGAAAGGGATGTTTCATTACTTCAGGGCGTTTTGATTACATACATTCTTTTTAAATACGACAATCTTAAAGGAGAGTGGGAAAAAGTTTACCTGCCCACTGCATTTTATGTAGGATACTCTGACGACCTTGGACCTTCTGATTATAGAGACGGACTGGTTTATGTGCTTGGTGAGGATTGGATTGAAAGGATAGAGGAAATTACGAGGGAAGAAAACATGGAGAAACTGAGAAAATTCCTGGAAAAAAGGTTTGATAAAAAGGTAAAGATAAGAGGGCATGGAATGTGGGGAAAGGAGCGGCCTCAGATACGGTTCATGGGGCAAAGGTTTATACCTGACTCATACATATTTGACAGGTTAACAATACTTGAAGGCAGGTATGAACGATGTTTCCCGAATGGCCTTGATATAATGGCGGTTCTGGGAAGTCCTGAGGCAAAGAGGATTATGCTGACAGAATTGAAATCCTCATGGGAAAAATGGCCTGAATATCCTGAAAAACTTGAGGATTTGATAGAAGAGTTCAACAAAATGGATGTGGACGAATGGAAGAAAAATCTTTACAATTACTGGTTGTGGTGTCTTAAAGCAATAATAACACCTGTTGAGGGTGATTCATTCCCATTCTTCATGAAAAATGTAGCATGGGCCAGGAAGTCTTTGAATACTTCATTGGGAAGCTGGAGCGAGTTAAGGCACGATGTAATCCTGTATGCCAAATCCAGCTGTGCAGCAGAATGTGGAGGTGGTGAGAAAGTAAAAATCTGGTATCCAGAACCGCCAAAGGGATATGTTGAGCCAAACTATGAATTCTACAAAAGGCTGTACAATCTTACATCAATGATGCAGGAGAGATTGAGTTCCATGGGGATACTTGAGCATAGGATGTATAAGCTTTTTGAAGACTTTAAGGAACTTCTATCCTTCCTTAAAAGGGTTTCCAGTAAAGAACTTAAAAATATCCCATTAACGAATGAAGAATATGCTCAGATACAGAAACTTGGGTCCCTGATAGATAATCTAACGCTTCGTGTGTTTGATGAATCTGACTGGGCTTTTGTAGGAGGGCCTGACAGGTATGTTCCCGTAATTGCAGATGTTCATACGTGCCAGGGAGAATGCCTTGAAGTGGGTGTGGGTCTTCCCCTTGAGATTTATGTGATTGTTGAGATTGAGGGGAAGTTAAAACTAACGAGGGGTGCAATATTCTCATACTATGAATTTGCACAACCTTCAAATGCAAGGCTCACAGACGAAAAATGGCAGGAGATGCTTGATAAGGGAACAGCACCCGATATGCCAATATGGACAAAAATATTTGTTTTCCCTGGGACTAAATTCCAGAAAAAATTCCCGGTTTACTTAAGATCCATTCAGCCAAAGATTCCATGGTCAAAGGAACCGGGTTGGGGGTACTTCTACTATGATACAGGGTGTTGATGTTTAGATTAAGGTTGTTGATGGTTTTTTTATTTTTCTCTTTATTTCTCCATGCCAGGGATTATGTAAGTTTCTGTGCTGTTGGGGATGTTCTTCTTGATAGAGGCATAAGAATGAGCATAGAAGCCAATGGGGTGGATTATCCCTTTACAGAAGTGAAGAAGATTTTGAAACAATTTGATATTACATTTGGCAATCTTGAGTCCCCTCTGGTTTCAAAAGGATTGGGTCATGCACTTAATAAAAGGTACTGTTTTCGTGGGGAGCCTGAATGGGTAAAAATATTAAAGGATGCAGGTTTTGACATCCTTTCAGTTGCCAACAATCATACAATTGATTGGGGGAGAGATGGTTTTCTGGAAACAATGGAAAATCTAAAGGAAGCAGGAATTGAGCCAGTTGGTGGTGGCATAAATCAGGAAAAGGCTTTTGAACCTGTATTTATTGAGAAAAACGGAGTCAGGATTGCATTCTTTGGTATGGTTCAATTCATTCTTGATGGCATAATATTCCTTGAGGAAAAGCCAGGGCCTGCATACATGAATGTGGACAGATTGTGTTCCGGGATAAGAAAAGTAAGGAACCTTGTTGATGTGGTGGTGGTTTCATTCCACTGGGGATTTGAGAACGAACATATACCAAACCGTGGCCAGATAGAGGCAGCCCACATGGTTATAAATGCAGGTGCAAACCTTGTGATTGGTCATCATCCGCATGTTATCCAGCCTCTGGAATGGTATAAAAATGGCTTAATCGTTTATAGTCTTGGTAATTTTTTGTTTGATTCTCACAGGGAAAACCAGAAAGAGAGCATGATATTTGCCTGTACATTCAGAAAGGGAAGTATAGATTCTATTAGAATTATACCTGTGTATATTGAAAATAATCATCCAGTTATTCCTGACCCTGAGCAGTCAGAAAGTATTTTTAGACTGGTAAAGGACATGTCCAGTCCATTTGGAACAGATGTTATTTTTAAAAAGAAGGAAAATATTCTCATTGTAAAAAAGAACCATATTCAGGGAGGAATACCTGTAAAAACCTTTGTGATAAATAAAGATTCAATTTCTGTGTTTTCAGATAGATTTGAGATAAATGGGAAATGCAAGCATCTGCAGGATTCACTGTATATTATAGAAGATGTTTCCTATGCCAGAGATAATGGCATAATCTACTTCTATGCAGTGGTGAGAAATAAAGAAACAGGTAAAAGAAGAATAGCCGTATTCCCTGTGGATGTAAATAGAGAAGAACTGTTAAGGCCACTGCTTGATGTTCATGAGAATCTGAATCCATGGAAAATAAGGTGTGGGGACCTGGACGGTGATGGAGAGGAAGAGGTTGTTGTTGCCACATGGAAAAAGACAAGATACTTTAAAAACTATGATAACAGACTCTTTGTTTACAAAAGGTATAATGCAGTAATCTATCCTGCATGGTTGGGTTCAAAGATAGGCGACCCTTTTTGGGATTTTGAACTTGTAAGGGATAATAAGGGTATAAAACTTATCCTTCTCCAGAGAAATAAAAAAGGTGAGAGGAGACTAAATCTATACAGATGGAATGGATTTGGATTTGACTTTATAAGGTGTGTTGACTCAACATACAAATACAATTGGCTCGCTCCTTTTATTTACCATCTCAGAGCGACGGAGGATGACTCTATGACATCCTGGTAGACTTTTAGTCCACCCCTTCTTTTATGATGTTGATGTAGTCCTCAAACACATAGCGGATATATCTTTTCTTACCTGGAATGGGTTTAACAATTCCAAGTCTATTAAATAGTTTTATTAACTGATTTGCAGTTTCCCTGCTTATTCCCAGTCTCTTCCGAATGTCTCCAGTGTGGATAATGGGAATTTCAAAAAGAAGTTTTAGAAGGTCAAGGGCATAGACACTGAAGACCTTGTTTTCTGAAAGCCTTTTCTCAATTTCTTCTTTTAAGGCTATGATCCTTTTTGCCGAAGCAGTGCTCTGCTCAGCGGTTTCAATAACCCCCTTCAGGAAAAATTTCAACCATTGTTCCCAGTCGCCTTTGTTCCTGACCTTCATAAGGCTATTATAGTATTTACATTTATTCTTCTTCAGGTAATAACTCAGATAAAGAATTGGATAATTAAGAATGTTCTCTTTGTAGAGAAAGAGGGTGATTAGCATTCTTCCAAGCCTTCCATTACCATCAAGGAATGGATGTATAGATTCAAATTGCACATGAATAAGCCCTGCTTTTATAAGGGGAGGGATTTCCTCATCACCTTCTATGAAGTCTATAAGTTGTTTCATTAACTCTGGAACACGCTCTGGAGGAGGGGGAACAAATGTGGCATTCTTTATTCCTATTCCAGGGGTGCCAATCCAATTCTGGGAGGTTCTAAAATTCCCCGGGGATTTACTACTGCCCCTTGTTCCTTTTATTAAGGTATAATGAAGTTCTTTTATTAAATCAATCGTAAATCTGCCCAGAGTTTTTAACATCTTCATACCTTTATCTATTGCTTCAACATACCTTACTACCTCTTTTATCTCCTTTATATCTTCCGAGGGGATAAGGTTGGCTTCAAATTCGAGAACACCCTGTAAGGATGCCTGAGTCCCCTCAATCTGTGAACTTAAAACAGCCTCTTTTTTTACGAACATGGCAACAAACAACTCTGGATTCGGTAGCACACCCAACACGCCATCCAATCGGGCTATTGCACGGTCCGCCCTGGAAAGCAGGTCTCGTAAAACATTATCATATTGGATTGGTGGATTGGGTGGTAATTTTGCGGGGATAAATGCACTGAAGCCACCTTTCATCCTTTTATACGTCCCAGCACGTCCCTTTTTCGTTATCATTATCCCTCCAGGTCAGGATTTCCTGACTTATACCATATTTTTCTCTATAAGTCAAGTATTCCTGACTAATACAGGAATATTCTCTGTAAGTCAGATTTCCCTATCCCCCTTCATGGGGACGGAGGATAAATCTATAAAAACCAGAGAGATAAATAAAATGTTAAATTTTCAACCTAACGCCCCATGGAGGGGGAGGTGGAGGAATTGGGCTGCTGCCTCTTTTATTGTCTCGGAGTAGGTGGGATGGGCAAATATTGTATGGAAGAGTTCCCTTGCTGTTACACCGTTTTTCATTGAACCACAGATGATGTGTATCATCTCAGAAGCATACCCACCAAGGATTGCTCCGCCAAGTATCTTCCCATTTGGATCAAAGAGCATCTTTATACCACCCCTGGTTTCAGATTCCGCAATGGCTCTACCATTACCCGTGAATGGGAAGAATTCCTTCTGATAATCAACACCCTTTTCTTTAAGCCCTTCCTCTGTCTCTCCACAGGCTGCAAACTCAGGTTTTGTATAAACTACCCTGGGGACATAATTTTCATTTAACTTTTCATTCCTGCCGTTCATATTGAATACAGCAATCTCTCCCTCATGATAGGCTGTGTGTGCAAGAAGGTATCCACCTACGCAGTCACCTGCCGCATAGACATTTTTCATGGTGGTCTCCATCATTCTATTCACCTTTATAAATCCATTTTCCATTTCTATTAAATCAGGAAGCCCATCTGCCACAACCTCTCTTCCTATTGCAACCAGCACCCTGCTGTATTTGTCCGCTGACTCCTTACCACCATCTGTGTATTTTATTGTGAATACTCCTTTTCTTTCTTTGATTTCATTAACCATTACACCCAATTTGAATTTCACACCCATCTTCTCCATCTCTTTTCTCAAGGATGAGGCCATCTCTTTATCTTCTCCCGGAAGAATCTCGTCCATTATCTCATAGACTGTAACCTGGGAGCCAAATGACCTGAATATATAAGCAAATTCAATACCAATCACACCACCGCCAATGATCCCGATTGATTCAGGTATCTCTTTTGTATTGAGTGCGTCATCGCTTGTCCAGACATTTTTTGCCACCCTGAAGGGCGGTATTCTCGGTCTTGAACCAGTGGAAACAAGGATTTTATCAAAGGTGTATTCCTTTCCATTTGCCACGA
>Ga0190306_1000394_pt1 | contig 15407 bp, 21 predicted proteins | sample 48700734_MG_FD_161657 | JGI IMG/M metagenome (GOLD analysis project Ga0190306, IMG submission 161657) | Hydrothermal vent sediment bacterial communities from Southern Trench, Guaymas Basin, Mexico - 4870-07-3-4_MG | ecosystem: Environmental > Aquatic > Marine > Hydrothermal vents > Sediment ... | reverse complement strand
GCTTCCGTCTGCATGACGTATCCAAACTCTTATACCAATATAAATGCGACTGCCCCGTGCAATATAAAGCTCAGTCGTAGTGTCAGAGTTTACGGTTTCAAGTCGATAAGCTGTTAAACCGTTAATTGTGTGCTGATCACTACGAAAGTAACGTGTTTCAGTAGTTGCGTAAACTTGTGGAATTGCAGAGACTAAAAGAATACAGATTAGGGATATTAGTAGTATCCTTGATATAACACCGCGCATTCATAGGTTTCTCCTAATAATAAGCTTCATACCAAACTTTCACAGTATAATCTGTTCCAGCCGTTGGTTCACCAGTACTATTCCAAACATAATAGTATTTCACCACGTAAAAGTTTGAGCCAGATTCATAACTATCATATGTCATCTGTTGGTTTGAAACAACACCTGTAATGTTAATGTAACAACGCATTTCCGTTGAAGGGTTGCTAATCAAAGTTTTATTTCCTGCACATTTAACAATAATTTTCAAAGCTCTATTATCATACACTTTCAATTCTGCATTAGCCGTATAAGCTATAATATCCATACTTGCACCGTTACTGTGAATAGTTAAACCGTCAAAAGTGTTAGTGCCATCGTAAGTAACAAGTTTTTTGCATTGACCATAAGGCGACTGGTAATCACCAAGAGTGTCATTCCATTCTTCAACCCACAAGCCGACAATACGGTTGCCATAACTGTCTGGTGTGCCGTCTGCATACACTATTAAACTGCAAAGGTTATCTGTTGAAAGAAACAATTGAACGTTCACCAAGGCAAGAACAACAATTAAAACTGCTAAATATTTCTTTTTCATTTTTCTTCACCACCATTTTTTTCTTGGAATTGGTTTAACAATTAAATCACTTTTATTACGGAAATAATATCTCCTTGGACAATTAGGACATTTCATTATTCCTTCATAATCTTTTGGAATAGTAAACATCGTCTTACAATCTATGCATTTAAACAATTTTTCTCCTTTTTCTTGTACAACTTTAACGTTCAATTTATTATCACCTAAAACTTCAACTTCTAAACTTGTATTACATTTTGGACATTTAACAATGCTGGCATGTTCTATTCCAATTTCGTTTCCACACATTGGACACTTAAAAATATATTTTAATCCTTGAATTTCAACCGCATATTTAAGTATCTGGTAGATGGTAACAAAATATGTAAAGGCAGAACCGCCAATAAGTAGTATTTGTTCTATCATTTTAACTCAATTTTGGATGATGCTTTTTTCCAGCTATTATTACAGTTTTCTCTTTATGGCTTTTAGGTGTTCTTGCACTTATAGTCTCCTTTTTTGTTTTAGCTTTTTTACCTGTTGGTGTCCTCATATGTATATATGCAAGAAACTTTCTGTATTTTTCCTTGCTTTTATACCGTTTAGGTTTCCTTGGATGCACTCTGAAACTGCCACTTTCTAGTTTACCTTTTCTACCCATTTAATTTCGCCTCCACAACTTTTTCTATTTCATCCTTTAAAACAGGAACATTATCTATTTCATCCTCTTCAATAACGTTTTCTCCACCAAATTTTCCTTCAGTAATTCTTTCCATAGCTTCATCTAACAACCTTTCAAAAGCGTCATGTTTCTTCTTTTCATATGCTTCACGTAATAATTTACTAGGCATAGGAACATTAACAAAAGTGCCAACTCTATAAGCCCAAGTTGAACCGTCATAACCCATATTAATTTTGTAAATACGTGCAAATCCTCGGTCTTTCTGGAAAATTAAAACATGCATTAATCTTCTAACGTTTATATCTATCATTTTAATACTTGGAACAGTAAAAATAACATTTATTAACCTATATCTGAAACTTTCAAGAACATAATTAGTAACAACATTAATCATTTCCATAAAACGCCTAGCATCTAAAGTAACACCAGCCTCATCAAAAACAATAAATGCACCTTGAGGCAAATGTTTAACTTGTCTGAAAAAATCTTCTGGAGTAAACACTACACGTTCAATATTAAAAGTGGGGTCTAAAACTTCTGCCATACGCAAAGCTAAATAACTTTTTCCACTACCTGTAGGACCATGAATAACAATTACAATATTACGTTTACTTTTTATCCTAGCTTTCACTTCCTCAATAAAAAAATCATAATTCCGTAAACGTTTAGGCTTTTCCTCTTCAACCGGTTTTAAATCAAACATCCTTACTCCTCAAGTGATAAACTAGAGGTTCTACCAGCCCTTTGCATATATCCACTCATAGAAAGCAACAAATCAGTTATATCAACAATTTCCACGTCAGTATGTTCACGCCTAATACTCCTATTTAAAAGATTAACCAAAGCACCAAAAATTAAAGTACTATCAACCTTATTAATTTCATTTCCTTTTCCATATTCCAACTCATCTAACATAGCCATTTCAAACAATTCCTGTAATCCTTCAACAGCATCATTATGAATACGAGCAGTATCACCAACTTCACCTAAACCTTGAGTAGCAATAATCTGAAGTTTCAAAAGTTTACTCACATCAAGTTCTTCATTTTCTTTAGCACCAGCAATTAAAGACTGAATCATCTTCAACCTTTTTTCATACAAGTTAAGCCTTGCTTTAGCCTTCATTAAATCGCTAAAACTTCTACCTTTAACTTCTTTTTCTCCATCAGATTTCCTTTTAAGTTTAGTAATACGAAACTTCAATTTAAGTCACCACCAAATAGACAATAATGCCTAGAAAAACAAGTAAGCCTAATACAATCCATGTTGATATACGGTGAAGGATTGAAGGAACAACAAATCTTTTAGTTTTTCTAGTTTTCAAATAAGCTCTAACTTTAGCATTAGCTCTTTCTTCAACTGCTCTGTCAAAATCTTTAAGAGCCTCTAAAGCAGAAGCTAATTCAGCCTCTTTACTAACTAACATTTGTTTTAATTCAATGCTTTTAAAAGTGTCGTATTTAGCTACTACATTATCTAATTCTTCTTTTGAAACGTCGAAACTTTTAGCACTTTTCTGAATGTTTTCTGTTATATAATCTGCTCCTGTAGGAACAACAATTGGAATAATTTCTCCTTCTTTAGTTATAGTCCTAACTTTTGTAACATCAAGAAATCCTGCACTAGCATTTAAAATTAAACCTTTATAAACAATTGGTTGAGGAGTAAATTCAACAAGTTTATCAAAAGGACAAGGACTTAAAACAATCATTTTTTTATAAGGAAAATCTTCTAATACTATTTCATAAGGAATAACAGTTCTAGGAGCAGGATTACCAGGAGAAACATATTCACTAAAAGGTTTCTGGCTTACAATTGAACCCCAATCCTGCCATGTTTCAGCACCTTTCTCCCTAAAAGTAACAATTAAATTTTTTCTACCATGAAGTTCACTAGCCACTTTATTATAATAACTATAAGCACCCATAATACAAACACTACCAATAACAGCAGTCAAAGCCACAGACATTTCAATACTTGTTCTAAAAGAATAATATAAAATATTTAACATGAAAGCTGGAATAAGCATAGGTAACATAATAATTAATAAACTTTTAAGAATAACAGCATTACTTAATCCTGTAGGGTTTATTTCCTCTTCTTCATCAACGAAAAAAGTAACAGAACCTATTTGTTTTTTAGGCATTTCTTATTTTCCTCCTAAATATTTAATAATATAAGCTAAAATAAAAGCAATAATCGTGATAAACAAAGGCATTAACCCTTCAGGAGACTGATTTGTAAAAATAAAATATAAATTAATAGTGTAAGTAATAACAAAAGTTAAAACAATAATAATAAATCTACCAAATAAACCTCTAATTTTTTCAACTACCATGTTCTACGCCACTTTTTACGCATATTCTTTAAACTACTACTCCTACGGCTGTTTTTACCACTCCTAATTTGAATACTTGCAACCGCTATTATTCCAGCTATAATAGCCATTGAAATATAAGGAGCATAATTTTCAACTTCAGGTGGTAAAGCTGGTGGAACATATCCTAAAGTGAAAACATAAGTTTTACTTTCAGTTGGATAAATTGTTTCTTCATTCCATACTCCTTCTTTCTCATAATAAACCACATAATATTGATGTTTTAAAGTTACAACTTCTGTTAAACCATTCTCATCCGTGTATCCTGCCCAAACAGTAATGTTAGTGTCTTTCTCATAGATTTTCACATAAGCGGAAGGAATAATTTGGTTTTTAGTGGTTGTAATTTTAATTCTAATACTGAAAACTGAGGGCGTAGTTGTACCACCTTGAGAACCTGCCGGTAAAGTTATAGTTTTCTCCGTATTGCTTGTTAAAGAAGTTGTTACAGATTCAGAATAACCGCTATAAGTAGCTGTTACAGTATAAGATGAAGATTGATTTGCAAGTTGTGTCCAAAAACATTTAGCATGTGTACTATTGTAATAACTTGCAGTTTTAGAAGTTATTCCATAAGCTGTAAGGTCTGTTCCATCACTCCTTGTAAGAGTAACTGTTGCACCAGATTTTTCCTCATTATTTTCATCTGTAACATAAACTGTAAGAGAATAAACCTTACATGTAATATTTATTGGGTTATTAGAATTTAATGTAACTGTGGAAGAACCATAAACCCAAACATCTTGATATTTAACTTTAACAGGTATTGAACATCCTGTAAACGAACCACTCCAATTTACTAGTCCATTGTTATCTGTGATTTTAGACGAAGTAATACTACTTCCTGTTTCGTTAGTGTAAGTAACGGTAGCATTTGCATTAGATATAACTAAACCATTAGCATCTTTAATTCTCAAAGTAAGGTTATAGAATGTAAAAGTTTCAAATTTTACGTTGTATGGGCTACTTTTTTTAGTCATATACATTAAACCTATATAACCATCATATTTTTCATAGAAAGAAGAAAGCGTATAGTACTTATTGGTTAATCCTTGAGAACTTTCATCTAACCAATCAATATTATTACTCCATGTATTTGTTTCGTTGTCATATTTACAGTAATAAGTGTGATTAGCAGTTGGTACTTCTGCCCAAAACACATATAAATTATCGTCTTCATCTTTTGATATAACAGGTCCTGCTCTACCTGAAGCAATTATTCTTGCCGTTCCCCATCCACTAGAAGTTCTGTTTAGATAAGCAAGATGATAATCACCTGGTGGGTCAGCATAGCGACAAAAAACAAGGTGAATTGTATCTCCTATAGCAACAGCAGAAGCAGTATAAGTATATAAAATAGTTCCAATTGTTTCTTTACTACCCCAACTTGAACCGTCCCAAAGTTTTCCATAAAGGGAAAATCCCGATTGTGAAGAAGAATAACTCCAACCCCACATAACATAAACTTTTCCAGAAGAAAGAGGCACTATTGAAGCTGGATATTTATAGGTTGTATCTAACTGGTACGGAAAACCTGAAGCAGTAGACCAAGTTCCGTTAGTCCAAGCCGATTTTATTACAGAACAATTATCACCACCGTAATATAGTATCCATGGGTGTTGTTCACTATCAACAGCAATTACAGGATAAGAAGCACTAACACCAATGTCTTGTTCTGAATCACACCAACTAATTGTTCCATCTGCATTAGGAGTCCCTTTGCGATAAAATGAACCACGAGCATAATGTAAGTAAGTTCCATCAAACCATATAGAAAAACCATATCCAGCAGAACAGGATGTAATAGTTGTTGGTGAAGTCCATGTTGAACCGTCTGTGCTTGTACGATAAACCATATTTGTACCATCGCTATAAAAAACCCAAAATCGACCATTAGCATAGAATGTTTTACGTTGGAAAGGATAAGAAGTTGCATATTCTGTTGTACTTGTTCCTATAATACTTGGGTCTATTTCAACATAAGCACCTTTAGGAATATTATCCTTTCTCATACTAAACCAGAAAACTTTTATTCCATTAACTTCTTTTACTCCATGATTAATTATTAATCCAGAAATATTCATTACATCAGACCAATCGAAAGTTACAATAAATCCTTCATATTCAAGTTCATATTGGTATCTGTCTAACTTTGTAATGTAGTTCTTTACTCTGTAATCTATGCCAAAAACAAGACGATAACTACCAGTTTGGAAAGCATTAAAAATAAGCGTAATTTTACATGTATTATCCTTCGGATATTTTCTTTGTATTGTTAAACCATTTTTAGCACTAACCCAAGAAGAAGATGTTTCATTATACCATTGTAACGACCATACCGAATGTTTATTAAATTCTTTCCAGAATTGTGTCCAATTTATTATATTAGGTAATGTAGTAACAAGATTTCCAGTCGCTTTTTTTATCTCGGTTCCTGAAACTTGTGTATATGAAATTGGCAAAATAGCAAGTGCAGTAACTAACAATAAAGAAAAGAGGATTAATGTTTTAATTTTCATTTCTTTTTCTTCCTCACAACTCCTACAGCAATCAATAGTATTCCAACAAAGATAAATGATACACGCCACAGTAAAGGTGAAATTTCAGGAGAGCCACCAGGCATTTCAATGTTAGCAATAGCCATTGTAACAGTTGTTCTACCATCATTAGCTTTCAAAACAAAATTATATGTGCCACCAGCAGTAAATGTTTGAGATTGTTCCCAAGTGTTTGGTGCAGTATTAGGCATATCAGTTTGTCCTGAAGATGGACCGCTATATTCATACCAGCATGAAATAGCTGAATCTTCAATACCTTGAGTTTTATAGAATTTAAATGTTAAAGTTTTCGTTGTTACTCTCACCACTTGATTAGGGTCTGTTATCTCAATATTATTAATGTACCATTTACCTTGCAGTTCAATGTAAACATCAAACGTTCCTGAAATTTCAGTAGTTAAATCATTATTATTTATTATACCAAACCAGAACGTATGCGAACCGCTTGAAATAGGAATCGGCGAATAATTACTCATATCCCATATTTCCCAATTGCCAGCATTAGTTTTAAAATCTAAACCATAAACAACACCGCCATCAAGTTTAAATGATACTGCTTTAATTCCACTTTCTAAATCACGGCATTGAACAGACACTAAATCATTAATGTTTTCAATAGCATAAGTTACACCATCAGCAGGAGCAGTAGCATAAACTTCCGGAGGTGAATCATCCATCACTACCGTAACCATAGGATACACTAATCCTATGAAAAGCAATACGCAACCTAGCATTGACAAACCTAAACGTTCAATTTTCATTTCACATTTCTCCTTTTAAGTTTATTTGTAACTAAAGTCATCTTACATCCAATAGTTACCATGCTAACCCCACCACCAAGGAATAATTAACTGAACTATAAAATATAAAACTATTATAAAAACAACTAACGCAACAGAAAAAATTATTAAACCCCAATTAGGACCACCAACACCACTCATTCCACCTACAGAACGTGTTATACCAGTAGAAACTCTTGAAATAGCTTTATACTTCATATAATAAAACACCAAAACAGTTATCACAGCAATAACAACAACCACAGCCAAAAACATTATTATCTGATTAAACAAGTTAGGTGAAGGAGTCATAGTAATATCCCTTTCAGTAGTCATGCCAATGCTAACAACAACACTTACATAAGCATCTTCATAGCCGATTTTACTAGCTTTCAACATATGTTCACCAAAAGGCACATTCTCTATAAAATAGTTACCTTCGCTATCAGAAACACCTGAATAACCTGAAATATCATACGTTTCCACTTGAACACCACCTAACGGTCTACCACGGTCATCAGTTACCACACCTTTAATATGCCCTGCATTAGCGTTAGGATTACTCTCTGGTTTAGTATAATCTTGATACCAAGTAGAATTAGAAGTGGTTAAAACATCAAAAATGTAAGTTAAAGTTTCACTCACTTGTCCAGCATAAGTAACAAAACTTTCAGGATTAGAAGTATCACCATCCTGAGTAGAATATGAAACACCAAAATCTAAAATGTGAATAGGCATCCAAACAACATCACTCATAATATCTTTAGGAATATTCTTTAAATCTTCTATAGTATAATCATCCATGCTTGGATAATTAGTGAAAACACTATATGCTCTTTCATTGTCTGGATTATACGGATTAAGTGGAAAACCATAATATTTATACAAAGCAATAACATCATGCGGATGCTCATATTCTAATTGTGCGGAACTACCACCTTGCGTTCCAGCTTTCTGCGGTTCCCTACCAGCAACCCAGGCTCCTAAAAATCCATACCAGTCTTCACCACTTGAAATAGCCATTGGGTCAATAGCTAAACGAAGGCAAACACCAGGATATTGCTGATTATCCATCGCATCTACATAACCACTCATATGGCTTTGACTGTTAATACCTTGTAAAGCCATGCCAATAGCATGTTTCATAGTATCCGCATCTAAATTACCATAAACTTCCACATCAACATCTTCACCATAAGTAGCAAAAGTTACAGTAGACCAAAAACGATAAATTTTATATTGTACAGTTTCGTAATAAACACGTGTGGTATTCTCATCAATTGTTTCATTTCTCACCCAATAGTTAACATTAACAACTCTTGGATTTTCACCTGTAGCACCCATATACGGTTCTTCATAATCCCAAATAGCGGAATCTTCAGTTAATAAATTAACATCTCCATGAGTAACAGAAACACCATAACTAGAATCTTTACCTAAAGTTACACGGGCTTGAGTTTCACCAACTTTAAAAATCCAGAAATATTTTTCAACAGTTGCATAACAGCTACCTTCAAAGAAAGGCATTTGAATAGATGATGTACCAAGATAATTTCCTGTTTCAAAAGTTCGTTCCCAATCTCCATCCTGATAAACTACTGATTTCCTATATTGATAAGCGTCAATTTGAATAGGATAACCAGAAATAATTGATAATCTATAATAGAAAGAAAGGAATAAGAAAGCAGATACTAATATAGCAATTGCAATTATAGTTGTAAATTGTATTTTAAACTTTTTCATTTTAACCAGCCACCAAATTTACTAATGAATGAATTAACATTGGAACCGACAACCTTTTAGTTTGATTATATAATGTACTTAACACCAAACTAGAAACAAAAACGGCTATTAAAGCATACAATTCAGTTCTGTAAACCATAAAATGATAAGTCGTAAACAATACACTTGTAACAATAACAGCGGATAAGGCACTAATAAAAATCCTAGGCAAACTCTGCTCTATTTTAGTTTGAATATAATACCTAAAGAACGTTTCTTCACTTATTCCAGCACACATATAAAACAATTTAGCCTCTAAAACTGTGGCTAAAGCAAAAACACCTACAGTTTGAGCTTGAAAAATAAGAGTTTGCAATAACAAAATAAGAACAAAACCTAAACTTACACCTAAAAGAATATTATTCAATTCTCTTTTAACCAAAGTCTTATCTAACTTTACTCCTCCACAAAAGAAATGATGTAAAGTCAAACCAGAAATGGTTAAAATCACATACATTAAACTAACTAAAGAAGTATAAGGATGAGAATTAACATATCTTACAGCCAAGAAAGTACTCACTAATATTTGAAAAGTTATTAAAGATAAAGAAAGGGAATCTAAAGAGTATTGTCGCAGTTTTACCTTCAGCATTTCAATGTATCTTCCTTTTATACCATGTTGAAGTTACAAGTATTCCAATAATGAAAGTTATAATAGCAAAGGTTACAAACTGAACCATAGCACCAGACATATCACCAGCAGTAAAGGCTTCCATGAAAGTCCAGAAACTACCAACAGCTAAAGAACCTAACACTAAAAGAGCCACTATCAACAAGCCAGCAGTAAACTTTTTACTCATGCTCATTGTTTAGCCTCCTCAAGTATCCGTGAATGTTATGCTTTCCGTTACAGTTGATATTGTTCCAGCAGGATTAATCACAGTTATCTTTAGCGTAGGATTCCACACAGCACCAGAGGCAAAGTTTGCACCTTGAATATGCACATTATAAGTTAGCCATGTGGTTCCAGCGTTTTTCTCATAGAAGTATGTTTTACCATAAACTTCCTGTGTTACATCAGTAGCTTCCCACACTAGGAACCTATCTTGTCCAGGTTGCCAAGTAAGCACAGTCCATTTGTCATTTCCAATAGAAACCCAAACGTTTTTAACTTTACCATCTTCAACGTAAGACTCGTTTCCACTATTAGGCAACGTCAATTCTACACGTACAACTTTGAAACCTGTGCCTTCAGTAACACCAGACATGTAACCTTCAGCAGTTAAATCAACATAAGAACTACCTGATAAGCCTGAATCGCTAGGATTAATCACAGCAGTCCAGTCTAATCCTGTAACATCAGCAACCATACAGTATAAGTTAAGCGTTATTTCCTTCTGTGTTTCTCCACCTTGTAGTGGTGAAAGATTTGAAACGTCTAGTTTCCATACGTGTTCAAGAACGCCATCGTCATCTATGTCTTCTGGTGAAACAGAAGTTAAATAGCCGTTAGCATTTGCAGTTTTTTCATCTAAATAGTATTCAGTTGTTCCTGTGTCATGGTCTACAACAAGATAGAGAATACCATTGTCAGATTCAAAAACTTGTCCTGAAATACTATCTGTTCCGTCAAGAGTTGTAGCGGTTCCAAACACAGTCTTTTTGTCTGCATGAAGGATTTTAATGTCCACAGCATCATTTGGGTCCTGTGTAGCGTCATCGTATAAATCATAAGTGTTTAGGTTAACCTTCAGATTACCAGAGAAAACATATCCTGGTTCGCCTGGTCCGGGACCTTCTCCGCCTATTCCAAGTATTTCATTCCACCATGGCACAATCGTCTGTGTAATCAATGGATACACTAATGTAAACATTAGAATAAAGCCTAAGCTGGCTATAATTGCATACCAGAATACTTGACTTCCTTTCAACCTCATTTATTTCTACTCCTTTTGTTTTTAAATGTTAGCTCAAATCATAGTAGAAACTCTGAGGCTAACACTTGTTTATATACTTGTTTGAATATTTAAATTTTTCTCTAATTTATAGATTACACTAAAGTTTTAATGTTTCCGTCAACATCAACTTTTAATACTCCACTATCAACAAGAACGTGTAAATAACTATCAACAGTTTTTTTGCGTAACCCTGTTTTTAAACAGAATAAACTCAAAATCTGATTTAATTTCATTCCATCTTTACTTTTAGCTTTTATAAACTCGAAAAATTCATTAATTGTTCTTTTTCTACGCATGACTGTTGGTAGACCACTCATGCAAACCACGTATATTATTTTTGTTTTTCATGTTTAAAAACTTTTCTACATAACTAACTATATTTTTATATATATAATATCTTATTTCTTACGATATTAGAACTTTATATACCATATAAATATATAAATATAAATGAAAATAAAAATATAAATAAAATCCAATGATAATCTTTATCCAAAGATAAAGATTATATTCTGTGCTTGAGAGCAGAGTCCATACTAAAAAGAGAAATGGGTGATAAGGGAATGTTTGTTTGAAAGAAAAAGAGGAGTTAGAATTGTTTTTTGAGTTTTTTGATTACTGTTAGTTTTCCATCTGTTGATAGTGCTATTTCTTCTATTGTTATTAAACCGTTGATGTATTCTTTGGCTCTTTTTCGGCTTAATCCTAGTTTTAAGGCACATAGTTCTATTAGTTTTGAATATTTTATTCCTGGTTCTAATTCTATGTAGTGTATTATTTCGTTTATTATAGCGATTTTTCTTTTGTTAAAATAGAAAGCCATTTCTTTTTGTTTTTTTAATGCATCCATTTTAATTCACCTTTTAGTGTTTGGAGAGAGAAACAATATGGAGTGAGACACAAATTTCCTTCTGGGAGAAGGGAGAAGAAGGACATAAGGAGGTGAATTGGGTACCATACTGTTTCTCTTTCTCCCACTATTTCATTTCATCTCTGTATTTAGCTTGTTTATTTAATAATCCATGTGCAAATTGAATGTAATGGTGTTGTTTTTCTTTTTTAGGTTTTTCATAAACAAAAATTGTATGGCAAAACATGCACTCTAAAAGTTCAAGGTTGTTTTTAACAGCTAAAGTTTTAAGCCATTTGCAACATTTATCACACATTGGACACATTCGATAGTTAGTGTAGTAAATAGCTACTGCATCAATCTGTTGAAGTTTAAAGAAATCATTTAAGAAACTCCAATTTAATTTCCGTGTTTCCGTTTTCATTTAAACCACCATACACATGTTTTCTCAATTGACGTTTATATTTACTGATTAAAACATTCTGTTGATAACTTAAAGTATCTTCCACATCATTTTTAACTTTATCCACAATAGCGTTAACAAGCTGTTGCATACGGTAACTGTCAATGCTATCATTTAAACCATAAAGCATTAAATAAGCACTTTTCAAACTTAACTCTATCAATTTAATAGCTTGACTGAAACTGCTGAAATGCAAAAACGCTACAGGTTTACTATCGCTTAATTTATGCTTGTTTTTTCTGTCAACTGTTATTTGCAGTTCAGGAGTTTTATCCACTACTATTTCAAATTCTAACTGTTGAATCCAATCACGCATAGTATCATCAGATTCAACTTTGCCTACTAGAAATAATTCTGCGTTCTTATAATCTTTCATTTTATTCTCTCCTGAACAATTCAATGAAATCTTTGAATAATGTTTTAATGTCATGCAGTAAATACCGCAATTTCAGTTTAATCGTAGGTTTTAAAACAATAGTTGGAGCTTCACCGAAAGTTTTCTTGTAAATTTGAGATTGAACAGCAACTTCAATAATGTCATCAACTTTTTCAACTTTAATTTCTGTTACTTCACCAGGATTTAACTTAATCTCATTCTTCCTCATCAATAATCACCTCACTCTCCAACAAACTCCTATAATAGTCATACAATTCCTTCAAATTATACAAAAACGTTTTACTAGGTACAATTTTATCTTCAACCTTCTTTAAAACTCCAAGGCTACGCAATTTAGAAAGCACAGAATAATACGTAGGTACTCTAATGTTTAATTCTTTAGGCACATTCAAATAGCTATTTTTAAACAAACGACCATTTTTAGCAAGTTTAAACAGTTCATAAGCTATATTGGCATGTTGTTTGGCTCTAGGAAACAAAAGTTCAAAAAATTCAAGTTCATTTCTAATTTTGCTTGATTTTAACATGACAGTTAATCTACCCTTCATTTCACCATCTCCTTTTTACTTACTAAATACTAATACTACAACTTAACTTATAAATTTTTCGCTTAAACTTCATAAAAAAGTATGAACATGAAAACAAAAATCTAAACTTATTTAAATTAACATAGAAAAAACATGTATGCTTACTGAAAGAATCGTGATTAAACAATAGAGAAAAATAGGGAAGAAAACGTTTTTCTATACTTAATTTTTATGATGTTTCAAAAGTTACCCTTACAATATAAGTATCTGCTGTGGTTGGTGTCCAATAATAAGTGTTTAGCCAATTACTGTTTGAAAGAATTGTTATTGTTTCATCTGTTGCTAAACTTGTTATAAATGTTGTTTGATTCCATATTTCAACGTTTAATGTTCCTGTTATGTTTTCTGTTGTTGGATTTGCAATATTAATGAAGATTTCCTGTTGAATACCTACATATGCGTTTATTGTTTCATTCCAGCTAATATTACATGTTAATGGCGGTTCTGTTATTTCTCTTGGTTGACTCCACCATTCATATAGTACTGATAAGCCATAGGCAGATGTTATAAAGAGTATAGTTATTGCTGTTATCACAGTTAATTTAGCTATTACTTTCATTGTTTCACCTCCTATTCATGCCAAATAATAACTCCAATGACTTTATCTTTTTTAATCCAACCATCAGGCACAGGATTGTTATCGCCTTTAGTTAAAACATGTGTACTGTTATCTGCTATTACTCTATGGCAAACATAAAATGTTGAATTAAATTTAAAAATTATGATGTATCCTGTTAAGTTTTCAGGATAAAACTGTTTTAAGAAAATAACATGAGTGTTAGGTTTAATAGTTGGCAACATTGAAGTTCCAACAGTTGTTCCAAGACCAATAATTTGAAAGAAAAAAAGTAGAAATATAGCTAGAAAAACGGGAGATGCTAAATATATTTTCTCCTTTTTACTCATATTAATTCAACCTCCATTTCTTCAACTTTTTCATATGCAAATTTATCATAAACTTTCTTTCCAATAAAAACTGCCAAAAGAATAATAGATATTATTACAACAATTCTAACAACAGGATAAATATCAGGAATTTCTGTTTCAATAATTTCTATTCTATACTCTTTTTGTAAACTGTAAGGGTTTAAATATTCTGTTTTAACTTCAGTTATAAAGGTGCCTGATTCAACAGGTAAAGTAACATTATAAGTTTTTCTTGTTTCAGAAAAAGCTGGAAGAACTAAAGTTTCGTTAAAAGAAGTTATAGTTTGATTTTCTGGTAGTTTATAAGTTAAAGCATACACGGTTGCAGATATATTTTTCATGTAATCATTTTTCAAATAAACAGAAAATCTATGAGTTAACCTTCCAAGAAAAACATAGTTAACAGTTTCTTTCACGGTTAAAGTTATTCTGCTAAATAATATTGAATATTGAAACTTAAACAGTTTACCACCTGGACCTATAATTATTGAAAGCGGAGTATTCCAAACCTCTATACGGTGAAATATCATTGTTTTTAAAATATTATTCCATGTTTCAATAGAATGCCAAGATAAAGTATTGAAAGTAGAAACCCAAGATTCAACATTTTGCCATTGCGTGGCTTTAAAGATTAAGTTCCATTGTTCAACACTACACCATCGCATAGTCTTAAAAATTAGATTCCAATCCTCAACAGTATTCCAGTTCATAGCATTAAAAACAAGGTTCCACGTTTCAATGTCATGCCATTCTTTAGTAACTAATTCCTCATCTGAAAAAATAACATAAGCGTTAACACCATTTCCATTTTTCTTAACATAAAAATATGTTACACCATCGGGAACAGCAAGTTTTCCGTCTGAAGGCACATTATCAATTTGACCGTTAGACCATTCAACAGTTAAACTATCAACATCATAAGAATAAGAACCTACACGACCATAATTGTTTGAAACCTTTGATATATCCTTCAAATCACACTTCCTATCTGGGTCAATATCTGCCATGTAATCCCAATTGGCATCACCCTCATTTGTTCCATATTTGGTGGAAATCCAATTATAATCTTTCAAATCAATCTTACCATCAATAGGTGTAGGTCTGCAATCCCCGATAAGATAATCATCTTCTCTATATTGTAGAATCTGAATACTGTTAATGTTAGGCAAATCTGGAATATAGAAATATCCATCAGCTAAAGTTTTCATTCTACATAATTCAGCACAATTCCCTAATGGAATCATACTCAATATTAATATTCCTAAAAGAAAAGTTAATAGTATCCTTGATATAACACCGCGCATT
>Ga0190306_1000393_pt1 | contig 15411 bp, 8 predicted proteins | sample 48700734_MG_FD_161657 | JGI IMG/M metagenome (GOLD analysis project Ga0190306, IMG submission 161657) | Hydrothermal vent sediment bacterial communities from Southern Trench, Guaymas Basin, Mexico - 4870-07-3-4_MG | ecosystem: Environmental > Aquatic > Marine > Hydrothermal vents > Sediment ... | reverse complement strand
CGTTTTCATCAAAAGTGATAGTGTATATGACATCACCTGGGACCGCCTGTTTTATCTGTTTAATTAGGGCCTGTTTGGCATCTTCAAATCCATGATTTTTCATTGATCCTGAGGTATCAAGGGCATAGACCAGCACATCTGCTTGAGTTATCCCGTGGAATGAGAATATAACCAGGATGATAGATAAAAGTGAGAAACTCTTAACTTTACACATTTTTAAGTCACCTCCTTTTTAAGTGTAATTGCTCCTGCCTTGCGCACCCTGGGGCAGGATTTGGTTTGCTCGTCCTAGGTCTGTGCCACCAACCCTCAATAAAAGAGCTGGGACTGTGAGGGAAACTCTATCCCAGCTCTTGAGAACAAAAGGCCTGAAATATTACTTCTTGTGAAGTTTCTTCCAGGCCTTCCGGTCGCTTTCTTCATAACTGCGACCATATCCTTCCACACGCTTCCCGGTTTTCTTATCAATGAGCACAGTCTTTTTAGTTGTAGTGCCACATATAGCATCAACAATAAGCGTAATAGGATCAGCAACTATGTCATGATACTTTTTATACCGCCCCATTCCTTTCACCTCCTTTTTTCATATTGCCAACAATGGCTAAGCAAAATATCAAAACTAGCCGAAGAGGCTTATTCCCTAGTAGAATTAACCACCGGATGAGGTTTCTTTAGCTCCATTGCTTTATAGTTAAAGGTAATGTGGTAAAGTCTTGGGTCTATGTGGAAGGCCACATCTTTGCAGCATTGATGGAGCAAAAAATCAGATATGTCTGTGCTGTATTCTTCATAAATCTCTTTGCCACAAGCCTTGAGGATTTCCATTGCTTCGTCAATAACTTTGAACACTGGCCCTTTATCCATCTTTCCGGCATTATGATGGATGAAATGTGCCCAGGACAAAAGACGCCTTTGCCATTGTTGCTCAAAGGCCTTTGGATTCTTCTTGGCCAGTTGGGTCAGGCGTTTCTTTCTTCTTTCTTTTCTTCTATAAGCGGCTTTTCCCATAAAAACTCCTTAAAAAATAAAGGTTTATTGAATTTGAGCCTAATCAGGAGAACCCTTTCGGCTTGAGGATGAATTACTTATGAGCTTGTTTTTTCTTCCCTAAATAAAAATAGTGTGCTGTTTGGAGTTAAAGTGACATTAAATTTAAAAAAATTTTTTGTCACTTTTCTCTTTATTTTGACACTAGTATTGATGGAGGATTATATTTAATATAGTTGATAATAAATGCAGTTATGAATTTATTTCTTGACACATTGGATTCACTCAGGTTATTTTAAAATTTGAAAAGAACGATACAATTTTTTGCCCAAGAGCACCCTAACCGTGGACAATTTGTATATTTGCCTAGAAAAGAAAACTGAATGCCCCTCAAAAGAGGGTTGTAAGATTTACCGAGAGGGATTCTGTGCCACATATCGTAACCTGGTCCAGTCTATATGGAGGAAGTCCATACGGAGGAACAGGGGGTATCAGGAAAAAGAGCTTGTGAAAGAATGCTTGTCACGACTTTTCGAAGAAGTTCTTAAGAGTCTGCATACACTTCGGCTTAGGGACCAAAAAGGTTTTCGGGCGTGGGCACGCGCCATATATCAGCGCATTAGAAGTGATGCTATAAAAGAAAAAATAGAAAGAGAACGATCAATATATATTATCGATTTTTCGCGACTTGAAAGTAAAAGTGACGAGAAGGAAAATCAAATATTTTCTCAGGATAAAGCAATCCGCAAAGAAATAAGTGAAAGAATAGTTGAACAAAGTGAAGAAAAAATGAGAAGAATATATGAGCAAATGGAAGCAGGTAAACTTGTAAAAATACTAGAAGAGATGAAAAAAGAAGGAGATGAATGTGCTGAGTTTTTATTAAGCTGGTATGAATGGTTAATAGAAGACCTTTCCCAAAAAGAGATGGCCCAAAAGATGCACATGAAGGAAAACACATTTAATCAAAAATTAAAAAGATGTAAAAACCACATAAAGGAAAAGTTGCTAAAAAATTAGATTAGGAGCTCCGTAATGAAGCTTTTACCTGGGAGGGTTGTCGAAGTGTGTTCTGTAAAAGAAATTAAAAGTTTTCTCAGAATAAATGAAGACGGAGGAAGGCAACGATGGTTTATTTATTATATGAAAAGAGGGCAGTTTTACAGTAGAAGACAAATTAATTCAGACAGAGTACTTATCTTGAAGGCTTATAAAAATAAGCAAAGACGCTGGTGTGCGTGCGTGAGCAAAGAAGATGTAGAAGAACATGACCTTAAAATCTTGCTAGAGGCATTTGCTGAGATGAAACAAAAGTTTTCTTATGAAGAATGCTTGAAAAATATAGTTAACGGAAAAATTAAAAACCGACCATTTGATGTACACTTTAGCTACTCAATTCCTGAAAAATTAGAAAGTGTTTTGCAAAATACCTTTCAATACTCAATAAAAATTCAAAGTTTTATCCTACCATTTTTAGCCTCAAAGAACATTAAGCATCAGGAGGGAGCAGAAAAGTTATATCCAGTCTGTGGACTGCTAATGGAAAAAGTAGAAAAAAAGAAAGCAAAAAACATCACACGTTTAGGTGTTTATAAACCAGAAGGTGATTTTAGTTTCCCGAGAAGGTATAAGGCAAAGATACAAGTACCGAATAAGCAAGACAATTCTATTGAGAAAGAAGTTATTTTTTATCTTTACGGATTTGTGGAACCAGAAAAATGGCATTTTGGTGTAATAACGCATCTTTTTGACTATTGTTCCCTAAGATGTCAAAGGATGTCTCAGCTGTGCTTAAAGATCTGTGAACGTTTTAACGGGTCTATCCATTCCCCCATTATCGATGCAAGAGGTCAAACGATACCTCAGTGCTGTTTAAAAACTCGAGAGAACAAAAAGAAGTCGAAACGGGAAATTGACAATTGTCCTGTATATGATTGTTTAAAACAGGGGGCATTTAAAGAAATACATCCTAAAATTAAATATTGCTGTAAAAAATACTTAAGTGACGCTGTCACTTTATGGGAAGATGCACAGACTACTAAAAAAATAGGGATAGAACAAGCAAGAGGTTGGAGTGAAAATACAGTAGTTGTGCAGTTGGAGGTATATAAATTGCTTGGAGGAGAGGGATTCAGGAGAAAGCTGCTTATTTTAAGAGGAATTTGTTATAACTGGAATGATGATTTACCAGAGATGCATATCAATATTCTTACTATGTATGAAAAAAAAGGTCCAAGCAAAGAACCAACCACGGAGTGGTGGGGATATCTAATAAACTTAAAAAAGGATGGAATCCATGAGGCAATATACAACAATCTTTGATACACTTATAGAAATAGGTCGCATAAAAAGTATTAATAAAGGCTGGCTTCCAGAGATAGAAAAATATGAAAAGCATATCTTAGAATCCGCTTTCAGAAAGAATGAAGAAAAAGCAAAGCAAGAAATGAATCACGGGATAAATCTTTTAAAAGAAGAAGTGAATAAGGCAAAAAAAAGTTTATTTCAGGATGACATTGTATTTTCTGATGTAGAATTAATGGAAGACACGGTTGAATACTGTCTGAATATTTTTGATGAAGTTGTATTTGCAAAAATCGGCATAGATGAAGAAGCAAAGAAACTAGAGAATCTTAAAAATATTTTCAATGTAGCATCCCAATCTATTGACAAAATTTTTGAGGGTCTTTTTGATTGGTTTTATGAGGAGTTTGAGCCTTATCGTTTGGTGTTATATAATGAGCTTAGAAGAGAATATGTAAGAAAAATTCCTGAGGATCTTAAGCACTTTTTCCCATGGTATAACCTTTATATAGAAGAAGATGAAAATGTATTTTTAAAACTGGCTTTAGCTGGAGTGGGTAAGCAAGGAAAAGTCAAAATTACTCCTGAATTTGCTCTTGCTTATGAGGCAATTAAAAGAGATAAAGTACTTAAAGCTTACGTTTTGCAAGAATATAAGGACTTTAAGCTCTTTTATGATGTTATTGAAGAAAATCCATATCTTATTCTTTTTCACGAAATTTGTGAGATTGGTGATTTTATAGAACTGCCAGAAGTCATTGAACAAAAAGGATTTTTCTATGTAGTGGACAAAACGTTTAATCGCCTAAAAGAAAGAATACGTCCAATTGACGCCCTTGTCCTTGCTGTTTGTTGTGGACCTATGGAGGATGAAAGAAGGATTGAGTGGCTAAAAGGACTTTTGGATTTGCCTGAACAGATTTTGAAAGAAGGTAAACATGCAAGGGAAATTGCACAATTTAAAGAAACTAAAAGAGGGGTAGAACATTTTATTGAAAAACTCTTTGATGTATGGGTAAAAGAGTGTGAAAAAACGGCCAAAGAATTAGAGCTAGAAAAAAAAGAGGAAACTTATTACCAACTTTTTCTTAGCGATGTTGAAAATCTTTTTAGCTCCATTTCAGAAAAAATAAAACCTTATGAACCAAAACCCTTAGAACCAATTCTATGGCTATTTATTATAGCCATAACCAAAAAACTCCAACGTTTTTCTATCCGTAGCGATCTTATGAAAGAAGAAGCAGAAGAAGCAGTTTCTTCCCATTTTGAGATAAAAACTTCTTTGACTGTACCTCTAACTCTTGTTCCAGAGGCAAGGGCATTAAAGAAGAGAAATGTCATTAAAGGAGATAAGCGAGAGTTGGAAAAGGCATTGAAGAGACTTAGGAAATTTTATTACTTGGTAGTAGCTGAAAAGCAAGGAGAAGCATTTTTGATAGAAGGGCCTAAGGAAAGGAGAAGTTTCCCTTTAATAATTGAAAAAATTTCTCTCCCAAAGGATGCTACTTTTCACGTGTTTTTAGCTTATGAAAAAGAGTCTCTCAATTGCTTGTTAGATATATCTAAACAAAAAGAAATAGAAACAGCTTTAAAAGATATTCTGTATATAAAAGTCCATTTGGTTGACTAATAAAGGAGTCAGTTATGGAAGAGAAACATTTTCTTTATAATCTTTATGAAAAGGTAAAAAATTATGGTGATAAAGCTGTTTTTTCAGGTATTAAACCTTCTCCTGGAGTTTGCTCTAAGTTTAAAGGGCTTCTCAATAAGCCAGAAGCAACGTTAACGGAAACATTTATAAAAGAAGTATTTAAAGATGAACTTCGTTTAGAACCAAATAAAGCAAAAGCAAGAGCTAGGACTTATGATAACCTTATCCGCTTATTATCCTACTGGCAGGAAACTCCTTTACTTGCACTTTTACTCGCAAGGCTATGTTATGAAAGAGCACTTCTTATTATGCAAAAGGCCTATGGTAAATCAAAAAAGAAAGAAAGTCTTTTAAAACAGGCTCTGAATATCCTTGATAAAATTTTGAAGCACTCAGATTATCCAGAAGCATTAGAGCTTAAAGCCCTTGTATATCTTGAGCTAAAGTATATGGATGTTTCTCCATCCGATTTTTCAGACATATTACGACCTGCTTTTGAGAAAAAGAAGGACTGCGATGCTAAAATAACGCTTGCTCTAGCAGAAGCCGGAAATGGAGAAGCGCTAACGTGTTTAAGTAGTAAAACCATCCCTTCTAATTACAATTATCTAGACAGAACACGCATTGCTATACTCGAAAATCACCGTTCATTAGCAAAGAAATGGTTAAATGAAGCTCTTTCTAAAGAAGTCCCTTTTGTTTTTTCCTCTCCTTGGTGGGATGAACTTATAGAGGTGTTAAATAAACTTCCACCAAACCTAAAATTTACTTTCTCTACAAAAGCATTTGAAAAAATCTACACCTTAGAAAGAAGTTTCAAAATACACAATCTTCACCTCTTGTGGTATTGGTCAAAGTTAAAAGACATTTATGAGATGGCATTTATTGAATCAATTAGCCAAAAAGAATACTTAAAGGCACTCTTTATTGCTGATGCTCTAAAAGGAAGGGTAATGATAAAGTGGCACCTTATGGAAAAAGTGTTAGGAGAAGAATTCTCTGATATCCTAGAAAAGGAGATCCTAGGTAGGCTTGGATATTTTGTTAAGAGTTTAGAAAAAAAACAGAAGCCATCTTCTACAACATGGAGTTGGCCTAATTTAAACGAGTACTTTTTTGACTTTATTCCTCCAGACTTTGCGGTAGTTCATCTCTTCTTCACTGAAAAACAATTTGAAAATCAAGGTTATGCCTTTATTTTGCAAAAAGATAATAATGTTGAGTTAAAATCTTTTAATATAGAAAAAATTTGGAATTACTTTTTGCAATTTAAAAATGCATATCTTTTTGCTGATAAATACCCTGTGTCAACTGCTAGCTTTTCAAGCGCTGTTAAATCTCTTTTAGAAATTTTGGGCGAAGAATTATCTTTTCTTTTTGATAAAATCGTTTGCAAATATGTCTTGTTTATACCATATGGTTTTTTGCATCAACTTCCATTACATGCAATGAAACATGAAGAAAAAGGCTATTTCTTTGAAAAGTATCTTACAGCTTACTTTCCTGCTTGGAGTTTTGTTTATACTATTTCACCTGAAGAGAATGCATCAAAACAAATTGTAATGCTGAAATATTTTGATAGGCATAAATTTTCTAAACTAAAGAACGCTTTTCGTTCTTTTTCTATTAAAGACCCTGCTTCAAAAGAAGACTTTTTAAATCTAACGTCTCCTTTAAATACTCTTGTTATTGTTTCTCATGGTGAGGCAAACTTGGTTAATTCCTTTGAATCAACTTTAAAATTGAACCCTCCCTTAACTTTAAAAGAAATCTTAGAACATAAAAACAATGCCTTTAGGGGCTCAAAGGTTCTTTTAATCGGATGTGAAACAGATCTGGAGGTGCCACCTAAAAAAATAGTAGATGAATATATTTCACTATCAACGATATTCTTGCTTAAAGGAGCAAAAGAAGTAATCGGAACGCTTTGGGAGGTTTACGCCGATACAGCAGAAGAAGCTTTCTTAAAGCTTCTTCATACAAATGGTAAAGAAAGCCTAGAGAAATATCAACAATACCTTTTGCAAGTTCTTTCTGAAGGAGAAATTCAAATTGAAGAATATATACCTCTTCGCATTCATTTACACCCAAAAAGTTATTTGTAGTAAGAAACAAGCCCCCTGAAGCGGGTATAATAAAATTTAAAGAGGAGGGTGTGATGAAATCTATACCAATTACTCTTACCTTCCTTGAACCTTATCGTATTCTTCCATGGGCAGAAAAAGGAAAAAGAGACAAAAAAGAATACTTACGTGGAGCAAACTATGTAAGATTACACAAAGATAAAAATGGCAAGTTTAAACCCTATATTACAGGAACACTTATTAGATCTGCTGTTCTTTCTGCCATTGAAATGCTTTTAGATATTACTAATGGAGAGTGGAATGGAAAGGAATGCTGTCTTGCTAAGTTTCATACAGAAGGAGAGAAACCTTCATTTTTAAGAAAAAAACCTATTTATATCAGAGCAGAAAAAGATGAAATTTGCACTTCCAGAGAAACTGCATGTCCACTTTGTTTAATTCTTGGCAGATTTGATAAAGCAGAAAAAAAAGAAAAAGATAAAGAAAAGTTTGATGTTCATTTTTCTAATTTAAATCTCTATTCATCCAAGGAATTTTCTACTATTGAAGAACTTGCCCCAAAAAGAGCATTAAATCGCATAGAGCAATATACAGGTAAGGCACAGGATTATTTTACAGTTTATGAAGCATTAAACAAAGAATTTTGGACATTTAAAGGAAGAATAAGAATAAAAGAAGACATTTATGATAAGGTTACAGACTTACTTTTTTCTGCTCTCAGGTGTGTAGAGAAAATTGCAGGGGCTTTGTGTAGGATTGAAATAGATAAAGAACCAAGCCAGCAAAAAGGTTTTGTCAAAAGACAATTATCAAAGCAGGCCAAAGAGGATATAGAGAAAATCTTTCAAGTAGTAAAAGATGCACAAAAATTGCGTCTTCTTTCAGATTGTTTTAGAGAATTAACAAGAATGGCAAATAAAGATGAATTAGCTTTACCTTTAGGTCCAGAAGATGATGGACACTATCTTTGGGATAAGATCAAAGTAGAAGGAAAAACACTAAGAATATTTCTTAGAAACTGCTTTTCACAATATAAAGATAACTGGCTTTGTTTTTGTGATGAAGCATCAAAAAAGGGTTATCAGAAATATAGGGAAAAACGGCATAAGTTAACTGACAGAGAGCTCCCAACTGCTACTCCTAAACACTTTGCTGAAAAAAAAGATCCCCAAATTTCGCCCATCTATATTGATAAAGATGACAAAGTCTATGAGTGGATCATTGTGGGGAGACTTATTGCTCAAACACCATTCCATTTTGGTGATGAAGAAAAAGCTGAGGGCGCGATTCTTCTAACACCTGATAACCGCTTTCGCCTTCCACGAACTGCTTTAAGGGGTATTTTAAGAAGGGACTTAAAACTTGCTGGGGCATCTGCCTGTGAGGTGGAGGTAGGAAGGAGCGAACCCTGTCCATGTGATGTATGTAAAATTATGAGAAGGGTTACCCTGCTCGATACTGTTTCAGAAGATTTAAGGGACTTTTTACCAGAGTTAAGAAAACGTATAAGAATCAATCCACAATCTGGTACCGTAGCAGAAGGTGCTCTTTTTGACACAGAAGTGGGCCCAGAAGGCTTAAGTTTCCCTTTTGTGTTGAGGTATAAATGTGAAAAATTGCCAGACAGTTTAACAACTGTCCTTTGTTGGTGGCAAGAAGGACTTGCCTTTCTCTCTGGTGAGAGCGCCACTGGAAAAGGCAGGTTTAGACTTGAAATAAATGGTGCTTTCGTATGGGACCTACAAAAAGGGCTTTTTAACTACATTAAAAATCACGGCTTTAGAGGAGAAGAAAGGCTCTTTTTAGAAGGAAATGAGGCGGAACTTGAAAAAATGGGTATTCAAATAAATACAGAATTATTGCAACCGGAAATGATAAAAAAAGAAAAAAATTTTACTGATTTCCCTTATGATTTAATTAAATACCAATTAAATATTTCCTCTCCTCTCCTTTTAAACGACCCAATAAGAGCAATTGCACTTTATGAAGGTGAAGGTAAGGCTCCTGATGCGGTGTTTTTTAAAAAATATGTCTTTGAAAACGGCAAAATTGAAGAAAAACCTTGTTTTAAAGCAGAAAGTATAAGAGGCATTTTTAGAACCGCTGTTGGAAGGATTAAAAATGTTCTCACAAAAAATCATGAAGATTGTATATGTGTTTTATGCCACCTTTTTGGTAATGTGCATGAAACAGGAAGGCTTAAATTTGAAGATTTAAAAATTGTTTCAGGTCAGGAAGAAAAATTTTTTGACCATGTAGCTATTGACAGATTTTTGGGAGGTGCGAAAGAAAAATATAAGTTTGATGATAAGCCAATTATTGGTGCACCCGACACCCCAATCGTACTTGAAGGGAAAATTTGGGTAAAAAAGGATATAAATGATGAGGCAAAAGAGACTTTATCACAAGCGTTCTCTGATATAAACACCGGTATCTATTATCTTGGTGCAAACGGAAGTATTGGCTATGGTTGGATTGAAGAAGTTAAAGCACTTAAAGCGCCTTCTTGGCTAAAGATTAAAGAAAAACCCAATTTTGAAAAAGATACTTCCTTAAACATTTCAGCTATTATGAATGAGTTTAAAAAAGACATTCAAACACTAAACCTAGATAAAACATATCTTCCCTATGGCTTTTTGAAACTACTAGAAAAGGTCAAAAGAACCTCTAGCCCCATTACACATGAAAGATTTTATGAAAACCATCTGACTGGTTTTATTGAATGCAGTCTTAAAGTTCTCAGTCCTTTAATTATACCTGACACAGAAACTCCAGAAAAAGAAGAAAATGGACATAAATACTATCATTTTTTAAAAATTGACAACAAACCTATTATTCCTGGTGCAGAAATAAGAGGTGCTGTTTCATCTATTTATGAAGCATTAACAAACTCGTGCTTTAGAGTATTTGGAGAGAAAAAAGTGCTTTCTTGGAGGATGGAAGGAAAGGATGCAAAAGAATTTATGCCTGGACGGGTATCCAAAAAAAAGGGTAAGCTTTATATGGTAAAAATGCAGGCTTTAAGACTGCCTGTTTATGATAATCCTGCTTTAGCTAATGAGATAAGGAGTGGCAGTATTTATGAAAAATATAAAAATTCGAAAGTAGAAATCATTTTCTTTCAAACTGTTGAAGGAATAAGAAAGTTTTTAAGAGGAAATTTTAATAACGTGGAATGGAAAAAAGTTCTAGTAACAGGGATTGACCCACTGGCCATTCTACCATCCCAGAAAATACCAGGAAATGATAAATGGGTTAAGAATCTTCAATCAAAAATCTCTCCGGTTAGAGGTTACTTCAAGTTTACTGGTCCAAACAAAATTGAAACGAAAAGGAGAGAAGAGGAGAAGGATGAAAAATTACGCACAAAAGCCAATAAAGTTTCATGCCTTCAAAAAGATAAATGGTATGAGGCAATGCACAATCATGTTGAATATAAGCAAGACTACACTCCGCCAAATTCCCCAAAAACGGAGCCTCTTGAAAGACCAAGAAACATCCCCTGCTTTGTATGCTCTGATAAAGAAAAAATCTATCGCATGACAAAACGCTGCGAAAGAGTATTTGTTTCATTAGGTGAAAATGCACCTAAATATGAAATTCCTATTTCTGCAATAAAGCGGTATGAAGTTATCCTTTCTGCATACCGTGAGAACTGGGAAAGGAATAAGACTCCAGAATTATTTAGAACTCGCTTACCAGGAGATGGGAGAACACTTAATGAAGATGACTTGGTATATTTTAGAGCGGATGAAAATGAAAAGGTTAAAGACATTATCCCCGTATGTATCTCACGCATTGTGGACGAAGTGCCTTTGATTAAAAGACTATCTCAAGAACTTTGGCCTTGTGTTTTAGCTGAGTGCCCACTGCTTGGTTTTGAATGTAAAAAGTGTGAGCTTGAAGGTTTACCTGAAAAGATTTGGTTTAGAATAAATAAAGATGGTTTATGTCCCGCCTGTAGACTTTTTGGCACACAGATTTATAAAAGCAGAGTCAGATTTTCATTTGCTTATGCAAAAAATTGGAAATTTTACGATGGTTATATCACACTACCCAGACTGGAATCGCCAAGAGCAACTTGGTTAATTTTGAAGGAAAAAGATAAACACTATATTAAGTATAAAGTATGCGGAAGAAAATTTTATTTACACAATTCCACTTATGAAGACATTATCAATAATAGCAAGAAGGAAAAAGAAAAGAAAACAGAAAATAATGCTTCATTTGAGGTTTTAAAGGAAGGAGAATTTACATTCAAAGTTTATTTTGAAAATTTAGAAAACTGGGAACTTGGGCTTCTTCTTCTTTCTTTGACAGGACTTGGTGAAGCTATAAAAATAGGCCATGCCAAACCGCTTGGTTTTGGCAGTGTAAAAATAGAAGCAAAAAAAATCTACTTTAGGGAAGAGGCAGGCAAATTCCATCCTTGCGAGAAAGCAGATGAATATCTCAAAAAGGGACTTAATAAGCTTACAAGTTGGTTTGGAAAAAACGAAATAAATGAGCACATGAGAAATTTGCTTTTATTTATGACTTATTATCAAAATTTACCCAAAGTTAAGTATCCAGATTTTGATGGTTACGCAAAATGGAGATGTAGCTACGTTGAGCAAGACAAAGTTGAATACTTTCAAAATAGATGGATTGTGGCAAGTTAATAACATTTTGAATATAAAAATTTTAACAAAAAGTGGAAGTAACCATGGAATAGTGCTGCGTTATGGGTTTTGCGAAATTTTGGCAAAGAAACAAAAATGCAGAAATGAAGTAAAATAGTTATTGAAATCTATGGGTTTGAAAGGCCAAGTGATGACCGATATTTTTCGCAAATGTTTGTTTTTGGAAAAGGGCATGGGGAATTTGCGAAAAATTAGATTGTCAGTAAGATTTGATACAGGAATGATGCATGTTTTTTGAAGACAAAAAGAGAAATTTTGCGAAAATGCCTGAAAGGAACAAAACTGAAAGAAGATTTGCGAAGGATTTTAGATGGCATTTTTTCTTAAAATACCGGAGGTTATGGATATTAAATAGGACATAATTTAGACTTTTTTGAGCTAAAAAATGGAGATTTTGCGAAAATTTAGTGAGGTTATGATTAGGGCAATAAGTCTAAGATTTTCCTCCTTATCCTTGTCCAGGGTTGTAAGATTTGCAGTAATGACAAGGTGTTTGAAGGAGGATAATAAGGTTGATGTCACGGTACTTATCTTTTTCCTCGGGAGTCCAAGTTCTTCCTCTGTGTTTGAAGGAGGATAATAAGGTTGATGTCACGGTACTCTTTTCATTTCTAAAGAATGCTGTAAATCCCACCTCGTTTGAAGGAGGATAATAAGGTTGATGTCACGGTACTTCTAAAATTACTTTAAATCTTTCCATTTTTTCCCTGTTTGAAGGAGGATAATAAGGTTGATGTTCCAGGTTAATGCATAAATTTTCTGTCATCGTGATTTTTTGGTGAGGCAGTGGTTACTTTAATATCCGCATAACTTAATAATTTCTAAGAAGTTGGTTATTGTCTTTTTCACCGAACAATAATGACAGGTCTTTTTGAACAATTCATAAGTACGGATAATCTTATCCTTGCATTTAAGAGAATAGCAGCAAAGAAGGCAGGTGGTGGTATAGATGGTGTTTCTATCGAGGCCTTTGGTCATCGCCTGGAGCAAAATATTAAAAGGCTCCAGCAGGAGATTATAGAGGGTCGTTATATCCCTCATGCAGTTAAGGCAGTCTATGTTCCGAAATTCAATAAAGAAGATGAATGGCGACAATTGGGCCTGCCTGTTGTGGCAGATAAGGTCGTACAAGCAGCCCTACTACAGGTAGTAGAGCCTTTGGCTGAAAAGATATTTCTTGATTGCAGCTACGGTTACCGCCCAGGAAAAGGCCCCCATAGGGCCGTGAAGCAAGTGGAGTATAACATTTATCATAGACACAGGGTATGGGCTGTGCAGCGAGATATAGATAATTTTTTTGATTCTCTGGATCATGAAAGACTTCTTGAGCAATTTTCTAATCTCGTGAATGGAGACCTACGGCTTGTGGAGTTAGTTGCTTTGTGGTGCAAAATAGGATTTATAGACAGAGACGGTCGATGGCGAAATATTCAGGCAGGTGTACGTCAGGGACACGTTATTTCACCGCTGCTTGCTAATCTTTACCTTCATCCCTTGGATGAGTTTGTTACAGAAAAAGGTTGGGGATGGATAAGGTATGCAGATGACTTTTTGCTTCAGTGTAGAGTACATAGCGAAGCAGTTGAAGCAGAACAGGCAGTGATTGATTTTTTGGGCCAGACACTCAAGCTTGAAGTAAATCCTAATGAGCAAGGTATTAAACATATAGCTGATGGATTCAGTTTCCTTGGTATTTATTTCAAAAATAGAGAAAAACAGATCGCTCCTGCCAAGATAGAAAAGATGAAGCGCAAGATTATGTGGCTACTTTCTGAAAGAAATAAAGATGACATAGAAAAAATACTCTCTGACCTTGCAAAAATGATAGAAGGGTGGCAGCGTTATTATAGCTTTCTTAATCCAGAAAAAGAGTTTGTGTTACTAGATAAGTTTATAGAAGAACAATTTCGCCAATTAATTACAATTCGTATCAAACAGGAACAATGGCCAAATAATCCACCACCTGGGCTTTTCTTACCTTCTGTTCATAACCAGGATGAACTTCAAGATGGACGCAAACGCTTAGAAAAGATCTGGAAAGAGGCGAGTTTGCCATACAAAGTCTCTCAAATTGTAGAAAAAAAGATTGCTTTAAGACGAAGAAGACACCTACGGGAGCAAGGATACAAGGGGGAACTTTTTGTCACCACACCAGGCCATTTTATTGGCAGAAGAAAAGGGAGAGTCATTGTCAGAAAGAAACAGCAAATTATTGCCGAACTGCCTGTGATTCAGCTTCGTTATTTAACAGTTGCAGCACATGGTGTGGCGCTTTCGGCAGATGTTATTGAGCTCTGCGCTAGAAAAGATGTACCTATTCATTTTGTGGATGAAGTTGGCAGAATTTTTGCGGCGTTTAGTCCTACAAAGAGTATCATGGGAGAAACATTGCTTTTGCAGGTAAATCATCGCAATACTGAAAAGGGTCTTTTACTGGCAAAGATGTTTGTATTTGGAAAGGTAAAAAATCAATATGCCCTATTAAAATACTATGGGAAATACCCTGTTCATCAGGAGAGAATATTTGGTAAGGTTTTAAAAGAAAAGGAAGAACAGATGAAAAAGCTTATTATGGACATAAAACAAATAAAACTTGACTCTGAACCTGAAAATTTAAGACAAACCCTTATGGGTCTTGAAGGCGCATTTGCTAGCATATATTGGTTGCTTATAAGGTGTCTCCTTAAAGGAAAAATCGATTTTCTTGGTAGAATTCGCCGTGGTGCCAAGGACTTGGTGAATTCTGCGCTTAATTATGGCTATGGCATTCTCTACGGCCGGGCGTTTAACGCCATTATCAGAGCTGGACTTAATCCTGTAGCAGGTTTTTTGCACAGTTATCAGGCTGGTAAGCCTGTTCTTGTTCATGATATAGTGGAAGAATTCCGTCCCATGGTAGTCGATAGGACAATATTCAGCCTTATTAATCGGGGAGAAAAATTATCTCAGGAAGAAAATGGAATTTTAACCTCTGAGACCAAGAAAAAACTGGTCAGAGCAGTAATACGGCGACTAAACTCAGAAGTCTATTTTCACGGGAGAAAACTTAGTTTGGAAAAAGTTATTGAAGTTCAGGCCCAGAATATCAAAAAATATCTGCATGATAAAATCAAATACCGTCCTTTTCTTGCCAGGTGGTAGAACATTTTTCTGGAACTGAAAATGCCGATTTTAGTCTCATCTAAAGTTAAGATAATATCCTCTGAAAGAAGTGAATTATTTTACCCAAACTTAATTTCTGCGGGTCAAGTCCGAAATTTCCCCTAAACCCAAAATCCGCGATTGATTTTGGAGAAGGGTATTTTTAATAAGGAAATGAGAAAAAATTAAGAAAGAACACCAGAATTATCCCCTACGAAGTACCTGCCTGCCCTGTCTGCCGACAGGCAGGCGTCAGGCAGGAATGTTTTATGACAATTCCCTTAAATTAGGCAAAAAACGCTCCTTTAAGACACTCTTCTGCCTTAGAAAAAAATAATTGCACTGTTTTTTCAATATAACAAAACTACCTATGAACTATCACAGCAAAATATCCATGTCTTATGGCGAATCTCTTTAAATATAGAATAGGCGTAGTTTCTCACTTTAAGAAAAATCTTCCTGCTATGATAAACAACCCTGCCTGCTATATTATATAGTTTCCACCGAATCGTCTTTATTTGATGTCTTTTATAGGCTTTGGGCAAAATATTTAGTTGAAATA
>Ga0190306_1000391_pt1:12500-15441 | contig 15441 bp, 14 predicted proteins | sample 48700734_MG_FD_161657 | JGI IMG/M metagenome (GOLD analysis project Ga0190306, IMG submission 161657) | Hydrothermal vent sediment bacterial communities from Southern Trench, Guaymas Basin, Mexico - 4870-07-3-4_MG | ecosystem: Environmental > Aquatic > Marine > Hydrothermal vents >... | reverse complement strand
ACAAATGCGACCTTAATTGCCAATGTGGAGACGGCACAAAAATTCAAGCAACAGGGTATTCCCCAAAAGAACATTGCTAATGATGGATTTGGATTAAATATTGGGGGAAGTATTAAATTTGATGATTTAATAATAACAATGACACAGGCCTATCACTCTACAGCTACTGGTGTAGCTACAGGCTATGTACTCCGTTTTCCACAAGAGGTCAACATTTATCACGCTGGAGATACAGGTATTTTTAGCGAAATGGAGCTAATTGCCAAACTCTATCCCTTAACTGTTGCCCTACTCCCTATTGGTGGCATATTCACGATGGATGCCTACCAAGCAGCCCAGGCATTGACACTGCTTACGCCCAAAGTAGCAATTCCTATGCACTATGCAACATTTCCTATCATTGCCCAAGATGCCCAAGAATTTATATTATTATCTCAAAAGATTGCACCAAATACAAAGATAGTAGTCCTTAAGCCAGGAGAAAGCTATGAAATTTAGGTGTAGGAATGGAAAAGTTTGCTAGAATTCGCCTTAATATGGGAGAGATGACTTTAGAGATCGAGGGTTCAGAGGATTTTGTAAAGGAAGAGTGGAACTATATTAAAGAGCAAGTCTTATCCCACCTTAAAGGTGCGTTTGGGGCAAAGGCGTATATACAAGAGAAAAAAGATAAATTAGTAGATTTTTATAATAAAAAGAGACCCCGTGGACATCTTAAGACGGTCACTGTTTTTGGCTATTACTTAAAGCATTTTGAGGACAAGGAAGAATTTAATGAGGATGATTTGATGCAGTGTTATAATAGATTAGGGCTAACACCCCCCAAGGTCCTTTCGCAATCTATCAGAGACGTACGCAGTCGTCACAAATACTTTGATAAAGGTTCAAAAAGGGGATTTTATAAAATCTCTCCATTAGGGGAGAGGTTTGTAGAAGAACAAATGCCTAAGTAAATGGAACCATAATGTACCCTTCCTTTAAATTACCATAGATACCAACCTTTTCCCTTCCCCAATACCAACAATAAAGGCCGATATATGCACACAAGATGGCATCCAACTGATCTTCGAATTGCTTTAAACCTTTTCCCTTTAATTTATGAGGATCTATAAGAAATAATGCCTTTTCAATGTTTAATTCAAAATAAAGGGGTGGATTTAATTTTGATAATTCAGAAAATAAAAGATGTTGATAGCTAGCCAACCCCTTCTGTCTTTGCCGAACCCCTCCCTTCTTATAAGAGACTATCCTTGGTAGATGAAATAAAGATACACAGGCAGCGTGAGGATATACCTCTATTATTTGATGAGTAATGGTAAGTGGCAAGAAATTTGGGCTGGGGTTAAACCCCAAGGATAAGAGCTTCTTTACCAGATTAATAGGGCGTTTGGCCCGTATTCTATTGGCAGGGTATGTAGTTGCCTTATACCTAGCAAAGTCTCTACTTACCTCCCTATCTGCCTTCCTTGTAGTGCCTGGAGGGTTTGGGGCAATAAGTGGGGCATCAATGCTTATAATACAACCTTTTTTATCTTTATACCTTGAGATAAAATCAATGATTTCTTCATCAGAACCTAAATATCCCTGTCTGGTCAGGATATAAACATCCCTTTTTTCAATTAAGGCAATACCACTCTTATTCCTTTCAGACCAAGCTAAATCTATCCCAATAAATACCATAAAAAAATCCCGGCGGCGTCCTACTCTCCCACGGGGTCTCCCCCGCAGTACCATCGGCGCTGGAGGGCTTAACTTCCGTGTTCGGAATGGGAACGGGTGTGGCCCCTCCGCTATAACCACCGGGATACAAATTTATAATTGAATATGAAAGACACTTACTCTTGCAGCCAAGCCGCACGGCTTATTAGTACCGGTCAGCTTCACCCATTGCTGGGCTTCCACCTCCGGCCTATCAACCTTGTAGTCTCCAAGGAGCCTTCAGGGGCAACCCTTTCAGGTTGCCACGGGAGACCTTATCTTGGGATGGGCTTCCCGCTTAGATGCTTTCAGCGGTTATCCCTTCCGCACATAGCTACCCAGCTGTGCCTCTGGCGAGACAACTGGTACACTAGAGGTGCGTCCGCCTCGGTCCTCTCGTACTAGAGGCGGCTTCCCTCAAGTCTCCTGCGCCCACGGTAGATAGGGACCAAACTGTCTCGCGACGTTTTAAACCCAGCTCACGTACCCCTTTAACGGGCGAACAGCCCGACCCTTGGGACCTTCTCCAGCCCCAGGATGGGATGAGCCGACATCGAGGTGCCAAACCTCCCCGTCGATGTGGACTCTTGGGGGAGATAAGCCTGTTATCCCCGGCGTACCTTTTATCCGCTGAGCGACGGCCCTTCCATACGGAACCGCCGGATCACTAAGACCTGCTTTCGCACCTGCTCGGCCTGTAGGCCTCACAGTCAAGCCCCCTTATGCCTTTGCACTCAACAGCGGGTTTCCAATCCGCCTGAGGGGACCTTTGTGCGCCTCCGTTACCTTTTAGGAGGCAACCGCCCCAGCTAAACTACCCACCTAACACTGTCCCTGAGCCGGATAACGGCTCGAGGTTAGGATCCTAAACTAACAAGGGTGGTATTTCAAGGACGGCTCCACGGGAACTAGCGTCCCCGCTTCCCAGCCTCCCACCTATCCTACACATGTTAGTCCAAAACCCAATGTCAGGCTGTAGTGAAGGTGCACGGGGTCTTTCCGTCTAACCGCGGGTACACTGCATCTTCGCAGCGACTACAATTTCGCCGAGTCCCTGGTTGAGACAGCGCGGCGATCGTTACGCCATTCATGCAGGTCGGAACTTACCCGACAAGGAATTTCGCTACCTTAGGACCGTTATAGTTACAGCCGCCGTTTACCGGGGCTTAAGTTCAGAGCTTCGCCCCCGAAAGGGCTAACCCCTCCCCTTCACCTTCCGGCACCGGGCAGGCGTCAGTCCCTA
>Ga0190306_1000391_pt1:0-7500 | contig 15441 bp, 14 predicted proteins | sample 48700734_MG_FD_161657 | JGI IMG/M metagenome (GOLD analysis project Ga0190306, IMG submission 161657) | Hydrothermal vent sediment bacterial communities from Southern Trench, Guaymas Basin, Mexico - 4870-07-3-4_MG | ecosystem: Environmental > Aquatic > Marine > Hydrothermal vents >... | reverse complement strand
GAATCTTATGGATGTATTCATCTCCAAGGTGCCTAAATCGACCTTGCAGTTGTAGATAATCCTTCACTGGCTTAAGCCTCCTTATAGGGTGTGTAATCTTGACCCTCCCATCCACTATTTCATATAGTGGAAATACACCTGTCTCTACGGCCAAACGACCTATTTTAATGGTTAGATTGGTTCCATACCGCCATCCTGTAGGACAGGGGCTAAGACAGTGGATATAGGCTGGACCAGTTATGAGAGAGGCCTTTTTTACTTTATTCATCAAGTCCAAGTAGTATGTGGGACATACTGTAGCTACATAAGGGATGCTATGTGCAGCAGCAATCATAGCCACATTTTTCTTCCAAGTAACCTGCCCAATGCCCCTTTTTCCAGGTGGTGAAGTGGTAGTACGTGCCCCATAGGGTGTGGAGCTGGAACGCTGGATGCCCGTATTCATATATGCCTCATTGTCAAGGCATATATAAATAAAGTCATGCCCCCTCTCCAATGCCCCAGATAGGGCCTGAAGGCCAATATCTGCTGTACCACCATCCCCAGCTACTGCCAATACAGTGATTTTTTCTTTTTTTATCTTACCCTTTCTCATAAGTACCTTAAGTGCAGCCTCAATACCAGATGCAACAGCAGCTGCATTCTCAAAGGCAACATGTATCCAAGGAACCGCCCATGCAGTCTGAGGAAAGGCAGATGATATAATCTCTATACAACCTGTAGCATTTGCTATGATAATGCGATTTCCCAGTGCCTTAGTAACCATCCTTATTGCCAGGGCTGCCCCACAGCCTTGACAGGCACGGTGGCCTGGGACAAGGTACTCTCCCTCTGGCAACTCCCTTGCCTTAAAACCCGTAAATTCCTTTGCCTCAGCGGGTAGCATATTTACTCCTTATATCTCTTCTAATACCATAGTGATTGCACCAACAGGGCACTCCTCGGCACATATACCACAGCCCTTGCAATAATCTAAATTACAGATAAAATACCCATCCCCATTAGGGCTATAGGCAGCCTCTGGGCAGTAGATCCAACACTTGCCACACCTAATACAGGCCTCCTTGTCTAAGACAGGGCGTTGTGTCCTCCAACTTCCGGTCTTAAATAAACTAGCACTGCCAGGCTCTGTGATGGCTGCCCCTAGATTTAATTTTTTCCAACCCATAATAGCATCTGTTTTAACCATCTTCTACCCCGAAACGACGGTTTCTAAAAATGCCCTTTCCATAGCCATTTTATTTCTTTCTGCAAGATAGCCAAAGCGCTCCTTTAATGCCTCAACCATGGCCTCTTTGCTAACAATATTTGTAGCCCTAATCAATGCCCCCAACATAGTAGTATTTGTGATAGGCACACGCAATACCTCAAGTGCAATCTTTGTGGCATCCACTATTGCCAGGCGCTGTTTATATGGGAGTCTCTCCCTTAATTGCTCTACAGACTCAGCAGAATTGGCAATAATTAATCCATTTTCTTTAAGTCCTGATATGATTTCCTTTGTATGGAGAAGTCCAGGGTCTAAAATCACTACTATATCGGGTTGATAAATCTTTTGCCTCAGTCTAATAGGCACATCATCTACCCGCAGGAATGCCATTACAGGGGCACCACGTCGCTCTGGACCAAAACTTGGAAAGCCTTGTGCATATTTTCCTTCAGAAATGGCTGCCTTTGCCAAAAGTTCTACACAAGTTACTGCCCCTTGTCCTCCCCTTCCATGAAATCTTATCTCTATCATTTCTCTAATCTCACCAGTGTTAATGCACCACTTTTACACCACAAAACACAGGCTGGTCCCTCCTCCCTATAACCACAAAAATCACACTTTAAAGGAATGCCAATATCTGGCTCTTTAAAGATAGATTTATTCGGACAAGATGCACGACATAACATACACTGATCATAGACAACCCCATCTATCACTATCTCAAGTTTTGATGCACACTCTTGGGTATCTGGCACATAGGGGCCAGCCAAAAGGGGGAAGAATTGGCCTCCCTCCCCAACAACCCTTACCCTTGAACGATGATAATTCACCTTGTCCATATAATGGGTCAGGGAACAGGCCGTCTCACAATGCCTACAACCTGTACACTTATTAGCGTCTACCATAATTCTGTACATAGAATATTTATTCCTCACCACCCAACCCTCTCAACTCATAATATTCTTTCAACATCTTGTCTAACTTTGAAATCATTCCATTTACAGGCTGCCTTAACATTTTAGGGGGGAGTCCATCTTCATTTTTTATGCCTGCATTTGTATTAAACAAACGTTCTATATGGTATATATCCTCACCCATTTTTAGGACCTTTTCCTCCTTAAAATCAAGGCCTGTGGCCTGATTCAACATCTCAATAAATATAGTCAAGGGGAGAAAAAATTGTGCATAGGGGCATATCCCCATGGATTCCAATATTGCTGTTTTGTCTTGATAATCTTTGACCAATTTTGCCTTACCCTTTATACTGCTAGGGTCTTTTAGTTCCTCTATCAGGGTAAAACCTGTGAGGTGCGTAGCCCCAAAATTAGAGGTAGCATATTGTAGGCCTATGCCCTGTATTATCCTCGGATCAAATGGGGGTATGCTCCTCCCCTTTACCCCTAGAAATATATCCTCGCTTTTAAAATGCCTTGCTAGATAAAGTGCACCCTTATTTAGAATGCCAGCTATCTCCTCCCCTTTTCCACTTGCCTTAATTGTCTCCAAAAAGGCCTGTGTCTTACCAAAGGTTAAATACTCCTGAAGTTGCATGGCACAGGCCATTGTGGCCCCCACCTCAACCGCATCCAAACCATACTCTATACAGATTCTATATGCATCAAGTGTTACCTGTGGGTTTATAATATCACATAGTGGGCCCAAACTTATGAATTCATCTATCTCTGGGAAAAATCCAAGTTTTGTTTGCTTAAGGCAGGCAATGGGGCAAGAAAAACAGCCACGATTCCTCTTCCAGATCTCCTTTTTAAAAACCTTGGCTGACAGGCTAAATACAGTCTCAGGGGTAGCCTTTGAAAAATTTTCATAACCCAATGCCCCAATCTTGACAAGAGGCTCTAAGAGCAGATATGTCCCAAAATCAGAAAATTCCTTTGATAACTCACTCTCTTTTAGGGTATCGATAGAAGAGCTTACTGCCTCTATAAAGCCCTTACCATAGGCCAGGTCAATATCCCTTGTGCCCCTTATGGCAATGGCCTTTAGCCCCTTTATTCCAAAAATGGCACCAATCCCTACACCATTCTTTACAGGTAGTCCATCTGTTATAATAGTAGATATAGGCTCTGCCCTTTCCCCAGCAGGCCCAATAGAGAGGATCCTTGTTTCTCTAGCCTTCCAAGGATCGGAGATGGCCAAGCGGATGGCATTTTCTGTATTTAATGTTGTCTCTCCCCATAGATAATCAGCAGGCAAGAGCTCTATATCCTCATCCTGAATAGAAAGCATAACGGGGGAATTTGATTTTCCTTCAATGATAATGAGGTCATATCCTGCTGCCTTAATTTCTGCACCAAAGTACATCTTTGCTTGACCGCAGGTAATTGTATTGGTAAGTGGGGATTTTGTGACAATTGAGCAGATGCAACCAGAACTTGCCCCTGTCCCGGTCAATGGGCCAGTGGCAAGGATAATTTTGTTCTCTTCAGAGAGGGGATTTATACTTGGATCTACTTCTTCTGAGAAGATTTTAGTAGCCAGTCCCCTTCCGCCCAGATAACTTTGATAGGCCTCTGGCATATTTCCCCTTTTTATTAAGCCCTTACCCAAATCCACCCTTAATACCTTTCCTTGCCATCCATACATTATTCTTCCCTTACATCTAAGTGTTCATAAGTAGGTGGGAGTCCATTGGCTGCGGAGAATTCAGCCCTATCCACCATTTCTATAAAGTTTTCAATTGGTATATCCCTCCCGCCTAGTCCTGCTACAAAATTCTTTATATAAGGCCTTTGTGTTAAATTGTACAAAGAGGCCTTTACCTCTGAGAATACAGGTCCACCACCCATGCCATAGGAAATGGCCCTATCAAGTACTGCGATTACCTTTGCCTCCCTAACTGCCTCAAAGAACTCTTCATGCGGGAATGGTCTCCAAAGCCGAATATATACAAGCCCCACCTTTTGCCCTTTGTCCCTTAAGGAATCTACAGCCAGCATGGCCGTTTCAGTAGCAGAACCCATAGTGATCAATATAGTGCTTGCATCCTCTGTCCGATATGTCTCAATGGGGTGGTAATATCTTCCAAAGATCCTTCCAAATTCTTCCCATGCCTCTACTATTACCTTTTTGGATGAAAGCAGACTTACCTCCAATTGTCTCCTTGCCTCACTATAGATCTCAGGGACCCCTACTGGCCCCATAGTAATTGGGTGATCAGGGTCCAATCTCAATTTTGGTTGAAATGGTGGGAGGTATCTATCTACGGCCTCCTTTTCTGCCATCTCTATGGACTCGATTACATGGGTCAGCGTAAAACCATCAAAGTTTACAACCGCTGGCAATAAAACCCTATGATCCTCTGCTACACGAAATGCATGAAATGTCAGGTCGTATGTCTCCTGTCCATTTATGGCAAATGTTTGAATCCATCCAATATCACGCTCGGCCATTATATCACTATGGTCACACCATATACTGATAGGGGCAGAGAGTGCCCTATTTGCAACAGTCATAACTACAGGCAGGCGCATGCTTGAGACAATAAATAGGATCTCATGCATTAAGGCAAGTCCTTGAGCGCTAGTAGCTGTGTAGACACGTGCACCAGTGGCTGAGGCACCTGCTGCTACACTTATAGCTGTATGCTCAGATTCTACGGGTATAAATTCTGCATCTAGCTCACCATCGGCTATAATCTCAGAGAGGCGCTCTACAATGTGTGTTTGAGGTGTGATAGGATAGGCAGAGATTACATCCACATCACACAGTTTTACTGCCTCAGCAACGGCTATAGAGACCTCTATACCTATACGTTTGCCCATCTTTTCCCTCCTAATAATAGGAAGGTACCTCTATTAAGGTTAGGGCCCCACTTGTACACCACCTTACACATGATGGCCCAGGGGCCTCAATACCACAAAAATCACATTGGATTGGTTTCTCATCATCTGGCTCCTTAAAGAGCATAGACTTATGAGGGCATACTGCACGGCATAAGTCGCATTGATCATATACATGATTGCCAAATTTTATGTCTACTTTGATATTACATGAGGCGTCTGTAAATGGGCCAGAAATAACGGGGAAAAATCTATCCCCTTCCTGTATTACCCTTATCCTTGCCCTCTTAGGATTTACTGCAGTGGCCAAGCGATTTAAAGAACAAGCAACTTCACAATGCCTACAACCTGTACACTTATTATGATCTATTTTTATTCTGTACATCTTTATTACATTAGGCCTGGGATTTTTATCCCACCAGTAATTTTACCTATTTCCATAGTTATCATCTCTTGTGCCTTCTTTAAGGCATCATTTGTTGCAGCAATTATTAGGTCTTGAAGCATCTCTACATCATCTGGATTTATTACCTCTCTATCGATTGTGATGGAGACAATCTCCCTTTTACCATTTGCTACAACCTTTACCATCCCCCCACCCACTGAAGACTCCACTGTTTTATCAGCCAATTCCTCCTCTAATTTTGCAACCCTACCTTGAATTTTACGCATTTGCTTTATAAGTTGATTGATATCCATTATCTCCCCTTTATGTATGATACCTTTCCACCAAATATCTTCAATACTTCCTGCACTAGATCATCTTCTTTATAACTTTCTGGGCCATTTGTCAAAACTACAAAATCTTTACCAAAGCAATTTTGGATACAATTATTTAAGATATCTGAATAATTCTTTTGCATTATAAGTTCTTTGTGAAATTGTAAAACCTTAATAAAAATTTTTTCATCCTTCAAAAAGATTTTGGCATTCTCTAAGATAGCAGCCAAGATAGGGCTCTCCCTCCTAACAGCCGGGATGATCTTTTCTTTTATATTTTCTGTATCTTCCTCAGGTATTCTCTCATCAACGATCTCCCCTTTTCTTACAGCCTCCTTTTTAAAGGAAGAAAGTCTTTCTATAATAACCTCAATAGGGACAACCTTTTTAAACTCAGCCATTTTGATCAAGAGTGCCTCCAATATAAAACGTGGCTGCGTAGTTGTCTTAATAACACCTTGTTCTGAAATTAGCAAGTCAAAGAGTTGCTCTAAATGAGATATACTTTGATTTTTCGCTATATTCCTTAAAACCTCCCATTCATAATCAGGTAGATCGACCAATGATGCCTTTTCTGTCAACTTGGCTATGAGCAGATGGCGGAAGTATGTTATGAGGTTTAAATAAAATTGTTTTAAATCACTGCCCTCTTCATAAATTTTGTGAATGGTCTCCAAGATCCTTTTTAAATCTCCATTCAGAATAGCATCAATAGTTTCTAATACCAGGTGGGTGTCAAATAGCCCTAGTATCTCTTGAACATCCTTTACATTTATAGGGGGAGTGGAAAATGAGACCAATTGGTCTAGCAGACTCAATGCATCCCTTAGACTACCCTCTGAGCTGTGAGCAATGAGCCTAATGGCATCTTCTTCAATATCTATTTTTTCAGCAGAGGCAATCTCAGATATCCTATGGCATATAATGCTGCTTGAGATACGATGAAAGGGGAAACGCTGGCACCTTGAGACAATGGTGGGAGGTACCTTGTGCGGTTCTGTAGTAGCAAAGACAAATATCACATGAGGAGGCGGTTCCTCTAATGTCTTTAACAATGCATTAAATGCCTCTTCTGTAAGCATATGAACCTCATCAATGATGTAGACCTTATACCTCCCCCTTGAGGGGCGATACTTCACATTCTCTCGGATTTCCCTCACTTCACTTATCCTACGGTTCGATGCACCGTCTATCTCTTGGACGTCTATAGAGTTTCCTAGGTCAATCTCCTTGCATGAGATACACTTATTACAGGGTTCAATAGATGGGCCCCTCTCACAGTTGAGTGCCTTTGCAAGGATGCGGGCCATAGTGGTCTTGCCTACGCCCTTTGGCCCAGAAAATAGGAGGGCATGGGGTAAACGGTTATATCTTATAGCATTTTGTAAACTCCTTTTTATGTGCTCTTGACCAACTACCTCAGAGAAACTTTGAGGACGCCACTTTCTAGCCAGGACTAGATAAGACATTTTATAAACTCTTGGCCGATAGCCAAGCACTTACACACGGAAGTATTTGCTTACCGTTGCTCCCTTCCGGGCCTGGCGGGGTTCGCAAGCTTCCGTTGTAAGGCCTGGCTATCAGTTTTTTATCATGGCGGAGAGAGTGGGATTCGAACCCACGGTACCCTTTTGGGGTACACACGATTTCCAGTCGTGCCCCTTCGGCCGCTCGGGCATCTCTCCCTTGGCGGAGAGGGTGGGATTCGAACCCACGTGCCCTGCTCATCACAGGACAAGTCGATTTCGAGTCGACCCCGTTACGGCCACT
>Ga0190306_1000390_pt1 | contig 15443 bp, 12 predicted proteins | sample 48700734_MG_FD_161657 | JGI IMG/M metagenome (GOLD analysis project Ga0190306, IMG submission 161657) | Hydrothermal vent sediment bacterial communities from Southern Trench, Guaymas Basin, Mexico - 4870-07-3-4_MG | ecosystem: Environmental > Aquatic > Marine > Hydrothermal vents > Sediment ... | reverse complement strand
CATAGGATAAACTGGATATTTGTTTTGGTATTATCTATTATCTTAATAAGTTTTATCTATCTTACCTTGAGTGTAAAGAATATCCAAATAGGTTATCAAATTTCAGAGGCATTAGAACTGCAAAAAGAACTTATAGAGACCAATCATGCCCTAAAATTAGAGTGGTCTCAGCTCACTTCGCCAAGGGTTTTAAGTAGGAAGGCAAGGGTATTTGGGCTTGTTCCTCCACAAGAGATCATAAAGATAAAGTAGAAAAAGATTTTCTTAAAATTAAGGGCAAAGTAAAGACAATGGAGATAAAAACGAGGATTATTCTCATATTAGGCCTCCTTGCCGCAATAGGAAGTACAATATTGTGGCAGGCCTTTAGGCTTCAAGTCCTTAATCAGACCAAAAAGGGTGAGGTTTTAAAATTTTCCCTTCCCCCAAAAAGGGGCATCATCTATGATAGAAATGGGGAGGTATTGGCCATAACACTTAATGCACCTTCTGTCTATGCCTGCCCGTGCCAAATAGAAGACCCTTATAAAACGGCAATTTTTTTGAGCAAGGCCCTTCATCTAAAAAGTAAGATACTTTTAAAAAGGCTAAAAAGTGGTAAAAATTTTGTGTGGATTAAACGCTGGGTATCTGATAGGGAGTTAAAGAGGATAAGGGAATTAAAAGGGATTGGCATTCAGAGAGAAAATAGACGTTATTACCCAAATGGACCCTTGGCAGGGCAGGTTTTGGGTTTTGTAGGGTTTGATGGTTATGGTCTAGAGGGTGTAGAGAGGCAGTTTGATAATTATTTAAGGGGAAAGAGTGGATACTATTATGGTATAAAAGATGCCCGGGGTAAAATTATAATTTCACCAAAATTCCCATTTAGGCCTGCTGAGGATGGTTACAATCTCTTTCTGACCCTAGACCACAGGATTCAATATGCGGTAGAGGAGGCCCTGGCAAGGGTAATAAAGAAATGGCATGCCAAGGCTGGCTATGCCGTGATCATTGAGCCTCACACAGGGGAGGTGTTGGCCCTTGCCAATTATCCCCGCTTTAATCCCAACAATTTTAGAAGGGCAAGGGCAAAGGATTACAGAAATCATGTGATTACTGATACATTTGAGCCAGGTTCAACGTTTAAGCCCATCTTAGCGGCTGCAGCCTTAGATAGAGGGGTCCTAAAACCATATGATATAATCTATGCTGAAAATGGACGTTATAGGATAGATGATGCCATAATTCATGATGTAAAGCCATTTAAGTGGCTTTCAGCGCAGCAGGTAATTGTCCATTCCAGTAACATTGGCGCAGTAAAGATTGGGGAAATTCTCGGTAAAAAGGCATTCTATGAATATATCAAAAGGTTTGGCTTTGGCCAAAAGACAGGTATAGATTTAGGGGGGGAGAGCAAGGGTCTATTGCGACCTGTAACGACATGGAAGAGGGTGGATGCAGCTACTATCTGCTTTGGGCAGGGTATATCAGTAACTGCCTTACAATTGGCCACGGCCTATGCAGCCATTGCCAATGGTGGCAAATTAATAAGGCCATTTGTTGTAAAAAGGATAGTAGACAATAAAGGAAAGATAGTAAAGGTCTTTAAACCAAAGATAAGGAATAGGGTAATCAGTGAGAGGACGGCAAAGAGACTAAGGGAGATACTAAGGGAGGTGGTGTTAGAGGGTACAGGGAAAATGGCTGAGATTGAGGGTTATGAAATAGCAGGCAAGACCGGTACAGCCCAAAAGCCAAAAAATGGTTATTATCAGAGAAATAAGGCAATTGCATCATTTGTAGGGTTTTTCCCGGCCAGTGATCCAAAGGTAGTAATTGCTATCATTATTGATGAGCCACGTCCTATTAGGTATGGAGGCATTGTGGCTGCCCCGGCATTCAGGGAGGTTGCCCTGGACATTATCTGGAAGTGGCACCTATCCCCATGTATATCTCCTATAGAGATGACACGCATCTTACAATCAAAGCAAGTTGCGAAAAAGGAATGAAACTTAAGGATTTAATAAAAAATATAGAGATTTTGGGTATAAAGGGAGATCTAGAGACAGAGGTCTGTGGGCTTTCATATCACAGCAATGATGTAACCCCTGGGGGGATGTTTTTTGTGCTGAGGGGAGAGAGGACACACGGGCGATATTATGTAGAAGAGGCCATAAATAATGGGGCCAGGGTCATCCTATTTGATGAGCCACTCTGCAGCTACCCTGAGGGAATTACACTTGTCCAAGTGCCAAGTGTTCGGGATGCAATGGGGGAGATAGCTGCCAAGTTTTATGGTCAGCCTGTAAAACAAATGACACTTATAGGAATTACAGGGACAAACGGTAAAACTACTACAAGTCATCTGATAGCCTCCATATTAAATAAAGTAGGCTTTAAGGTCGGGATCATTGGTACAATCGGCTATAGCTATTGTGGCAGTAATGTATCTGCCAAGATGACCACCCCAGAGAGTGTGGAGTTGCAAAGGTTGCTGAGGGATATGCTCAACTGCGGTGTAACCCATGTAGTGATGGAGGTCTCATCTCATGCCCTGGCCTATAAGAGGGTGTTGGGTTGTAGTTTTAAAATATGCGTATTTACAAACCTCTCCCGGGATCATCTTGACTTTCATAAAGATATGGAGGCCTATTTTCTTTGTAAAAGGAGGCTATTTACCCATTACCTAGATGGGCTTGGGGTAATAAACAAAGATGATGACTATGGAAAGAGATTATTAGATTTGGATATTGATCATTACACCTATGGATTAAACTCAGCCAGTATTACAGCAAGGGTGATAAAAATGGGTCTAGATGGGACCAAGGCCGAGATAGATACCCCTAAGGGGAAATTTAATATAAATACACAACTTTTGGGACTTCCCAATGTGTTTAATATGATGGCGGCTACGGGTGCGGCCTTAGGTCTGGGAATAGAGATTACAGATATAAAGGCCGGCATTGAGGGGGTTCCTTATGTCCCTGGACGTTTTCAAAGGATATCCAAAAACGGGGTTGAGGTGATTGTAGACTATGCACATACCCCAGATGCCTTAAGGTATTTACTTTCTACCCTGAAAGGATTTTGTCCAGGTCGATTGATTACCGTATTTGGGTGTGGTGGGGATCGTGATAGGGGAAAACGAAGACTCATGGGAGAGATTGCAGGTAGATTGAGTGATTTAGTTGTTGTTACAGATGACAATCCTAGGAATGAACCACCAGAACAGATTGTCAAGGAGATAGAAATAGGGTTGACACACTGCAAAGGTCATTACCTTATTATCCATGATCGCAGGAGGGCCATTAACTTTGCGATAAATAAGGCAAAGAGGGGTGATATAATAATTGTTGCAGGGAAAGGACACGAAACCTACCAGATTTTTGGTGAAAAGCTCTATCCATTTAGTGATGTAGAGGAGGTGAAGAGGGCGTTAAATGCGTAGGTCTTTTAGATGGAGGTTAGAGGATGTCCTCAAGGCAACAGGTGGTATTTTGCTTAAAAAGGGTAAATTTCCCTATTGTTCAGGGATTAGCACAGACTCAAGGGTATTAGAAAAAGGAGACCTCTTTATTGCCTTAAAGGGCACCAGGTATGATGGTCATGAATTTGTCCCCTTGGTCATAGAAAAGGGGGCATTTGGAATAATAATAGAAAGGCATATAGAGATACCCCATTTTGATGGGGCTGTAATTAAGGTAAAAAGTACAGTAGAGGCACTAGGCAAACTGGCCAAACATTACCGTATGAGGTATAAGATCCCTTTTATAGCCATTACAGGTAGCAATGGAAAGACTACTACAAAGGAGATGACTGCTCATATTTTGGGTCTTTCTAAGAAGGTCTTAAAAAATAAAGGAAATTATAATAACTATATAGGGATTCCCTTTACAATATTTTCTATGGATGCCCAACATGAAATAGGCATTGTAGAAATGGCTACAAATAGACCAGGAGAGATAGATTTTTTGGCCAATATAGTAATGCCAGAGATTGGTGTAATTACTGCTATCCACCCAGTTCACCTGATGGGGTTGAGGGATATAGAGGGGGTAAAAAGAGAGAAGGGAAGTTTATTAAAATATGTAAGTAAATTTGTCTTTAATGCAGATGATAATAGGGTAGTTAGTCTAAGCAGGGGATTTTTGGGTGAAAGGATAGGTTTTGGCATAAAAAATGGTGATGTAAGGGCTACCGCTATAGATAAAAATGGGCTCTCTGGAATTACATTTAAAATCTGTCTACCAGGAGAAAAATTCAGTGTTAAATGCCACATCTTGGGAGGGCATCAAGTATACAATGCACTGGCCGCGGCAACAGTGGCTTGGGTACTTGGTACCCCCTCTTCCTTGATTAAAAAGGGGTTAGAGACATTTACACCCCTTAAGGGAAGATTGAGTGTCTTTAAAGGGAAAAATGGTATTTGGATCTTGGATGATAGCTATAATGCCAACCCAAGGTCTGTGCTCTCGGCATTGGAGGTATTAAGGGATCTACCTGGAAAAAAAATTGTTGTCTTAGGGGATATGTTGGAGTTAGGAGATACATCAAAGAGGTGGCATGAGGAGGTAGGAAGGGCCGTTGCCAGTATATTGCCCAAGTATTTTGTGGTATTTGGCCAATATAAGGAAAGTTTAATAAAAGGTGCCTTGGAAGGGGGGCTTTCATCAAATGAGGTCCTTAAGGCCTGTAGCCATGGACACATCCTTTCACTTTTAAATGAAATTGCTGAGAAAAATGATATATTGTTAATAAAGGCCTCACATGCCTTGGGATTTGAAGGGCTAGTTGATGCATTAACTGAGGGGAGGTAATGCTTTACCATCTACTTTATCCTCTAAGTTCATATTGGATTGGTTTTAATGTCTTTCGCTACATTACCTTTAGGACCACTTATGCCGCCCTGACAGGACTTTTGTGCTCACTTATCCTATTTCCATATTTTATTAGATATTTTAAAAGGTCTGGGATTGGGGAGTCAATAAAGGAATATGAACCAGAGACCCACCAAAACAAAAGGGGTACCCCTACTATGGGGGGCATCCCTATTCTCATCTCTATATTTATAAGTGTATTCCTTTGGGCAGACCTAAAAAATGGGTTTGTTTGGGTGTTTGTAGTCTGTTGTATTTTGTTTGGGTTTATTGGCTTTATAGATGATTATAAAAAACTAATTCAAGGAAATGGTAAGGGATTGAGTATAAAGGTAAAACTTCTCTATCAAAGTTTGGCTGCCTTATTTTTAAGCGTCATTTTGCTTAGAAAAATAGGCCTGTCTACCGAGTTATATGTCCCATTCTTTAAAGAATTTACACCAGATTTGGGGAAGTTATATTATATATTTATCATATTGGTCATTGTAGGGGCATCAAATGCAGTAAATCTAACAGATGGCCTGGATGGGCTAGCTATTGGCCCCTTGGCCATCTCTTTTAGTGCCTATCTTGTTCTTTCGTATATTGCAGGAAATATCAAAATGGCAAAATACCTCCAGGTCGCATACATCCCTGGTGTTGGAGAGATTACGGTTGTCTGCGGGGCAGTGGTCGGGGCAGGCCTTGGTTTTCTCTGGTACAATGCCTATCCCGCCGAGGTATTTATGGGGGATGTAGGCTCTCTTTCCCTAGGTGCTGCCCTAGGAATTGTAGCCGTAATGATCAAACAGGAGTGCCTTTTGGTAATTATAGGGGGTCTATTTGTTATAGAGGCCTGTTCTGTATTGGCGCAGATAGCCTATTTTAGGTTTACAGGTGGAAAGCGCATCTTAAAAATGGCCCCCCTGCACCACCACTTTGAGCTGATGGGATGGTCAGAGCCAAAAATCATTGTTCGTTTTTGGATTATTGGCATTATCCTGACACTGGCGGCCTTAAGTACCTTGAAATTAAGATGAATTTACAGAAAAAAAGGGTATTGGTAGTAGGACTAGGTAGAACTGGTGTGGCCTTGGTGAGGTTTCTGGCAAGAGAGGGGGCAGTGGTGACTGTCTCAGATATAAAACCATCTTCTTCCCTAAAGGGACAGCTTAGAATGCTCAAGGATATAGAATTTAGGCTAGAGTGTGGACACTGCCTTAAGACATTTTTGGAAAATGATTTGATTATATTAAGCCCTGGGGTCTCTTCTCACCTAGCAGAGCTAAGGGCAGCCAGAAAAAGTGGCATCCCTATCTTAAGTGAATTGGAACTTGCCTCACACTTTATTAAGGCACCCATCATTGCTGTAACAGGCACCAATGGTAAGACTACTACTATAACCCTTATAGGAAAGGTGCTTAGGGAAAATGGCCTCTGTGTATGGGTAGGTGGGAATATCGGTAGGCCTTTGATAAGTGCTGCCAGATTGGATAATCTTGATTATATAGTTGCTGAGGTAAGCAGTTTCCAACTAGAAATCACAGAAAAGTTTCATCCATATATTGCTATACTTTTAAATATCTCAGAAGACCACCTCGATCGTCACAGGGACATAAATCAATACCTTTCCTGTAAGACAAGGATATTCAGTGCTCAGACCAAAGATGACTGGGCCATATTGGATAATGATAATCCTCAGATAGCTAGCGTTTCCACCCAAGCAAGAAGGGTATTCTTTAGTGATAGAGAGGAGATAACACCTGGTGCCTATTTAAAGGATGGATATATCTATTCTTATCTTAATGGACTTAATTGGGGACTGGATACCCAACCATTACATTTGTTAGGAAAACACAATTACAAGAATATTATGGCTACCCTTTTGGTTGCCCAAATTGTAGGCTGTCAATTTAATGCCACAAAAAAGGTGATTTATGAATTTAAGGGCCTACCTCATCGGTTAGAGTGGATTGGGTCTATAGGTAATATAAACTTTTATAATGATTCTAAGGGAACAAATGTAGGTGCAACAATTTCTGCCTTAGATAGTCTAAAACCACCTATTGTTTTGATTGCTGGGGGTGTTTCTAAGGGGCAGGGATTTTTACCACTGCGTGAGGCCGTCAAAAAGGGGGTAAGGGCCGCTGTCTTATTTGGGGAGGCAAAGGGGGAGATTAAAAGGGCATTGGATGGTGCAGTTCCAACACTAGAGGTCTCTAATCTAAAAGAGGCCACAGTAGCGGCAATAGATTTGGCAAAAAATAAAGGGAATATCCTTTTCTCACCTGCCTGTGCCAGTTTTGATATGTTTAAAGATTATAGAGAGAGGGGACTGGCCTTTAAAAGGATTGTAAAAGAAATTAAAACGCAAAATGAGAAGATTTAATTTAGACCCTTGGCTCTTTATTTTGATCTTGATCTTAATAGGTCTGGGGCTGATTATGGTCTTGAGCAGTAGCTTTGCCATTTCTCAAAAAAAATACCATGACCCCTACTTTCTCTTTAAACGTCAACTTATGTATGCCATGTTGGGTATAGCTATGATGGTTATAGCAAGCAATATTCCATATCAATTTTATTATAATTTTACCTACCCACTTCTCTTCTTAGGTTTAACAGCACTCCTCTTGGTCTTTGTCCCTGGTCTAGGCTGTAAATTAAATTATGCCTCACGCTGGATAAAGATAGGCCATTTTACCATCCAACCATCAGAGTTTTTAAAATTGACAATGATAATGTACCTTGCAAGGGCACTCACCAGAGATGATAAACTGATAAAATCATTCTCTTATGGGATACTCCCACCCTTTATCATTTATACCCTTGTAGCCATCCCCTTATTAAAAGAGCCAGATATGGGGACTGCCGTCTTACTAGCAGGGGTTATGTTTATTATGCTCTTTATAGGCGGGGCAAGGATTAAACACCTCCTTATAGTCATGGGTTTAGCAATGGTAGGCTTTGCATATCTAATTATAAAAACACCTTATAGACTTAAACGCTTTTTGGCCTTTTGGCGGCCTGAACAATACCCACTTGGTATTGGTTATCCCATCTTACACTCTAAGATTGCCTTTATAACAGGGGGGATATTTGGAAAGGGATTGGGTGCTAGTAAAGAAAAGCTTTTTTACCTCCCAGAGCCTTATAGTGACTATGTATTTTCAATCTTGGGTGAGGAGCTAGGATTTTTGGGAGTAGCCTTAATTGTCGGACTTTTTGTCCTATTTGTCTTTCGAGGTATAGAGATTGCTAGAGGTGCAAGGGATGTATTTGGGTTTTATTTGACATTGGGCATTGTCTTTTTGATTGTACTCCAGGCGGTTATCCATATAGGGGGGTGTTTGGGATTAATACCGCCAAAGGGTATTACCCTTCCCTTTGTGAGCTATGGTGGCAGTTCATTGATAGCAAATTTAATTGCCATAGGGATCTTACACAATATTTATGCACAGGGGAAACGCTAAGGTAATTATTGCCACAGGTGGCACAGGAGGGCACATTTTTCCAGGCATTGCCATAGCCCAGGCCCTGCTCAAGAAGGGCATAGAGGAGGTCTTATTTTTGGGGAGGGAAAATAGCCTTGAGGAGAGGGTTGTGAAAAGATATGGTTATTCCTTTAAAGATATAAGTTCTTCAGGCATAATGGGGAAAAGATGGAGGCACAAAATTAAGGGCACAATTCAGGTAGGCCTTGGGATAGGTCAGTGCCTCAATTTTTTAAAGTATTATCGTCCAAGTCTGGCCCTTGGACTGGGGGGTTATACATCAGTGCCTGCCCTTTTGGCGGCCAAGTGCTTAGGTATTCCTACAGTAGTCCATGAACAAAATTTAATTCCTGGGATTGCAAATAGAATCCTGGGAAATTGGGCAAAGAGGGTTTGTCTGTCCTTTAAGGAGACCACCCTTTATTTCCCAAGGGAAAGATGTGTAATAACAGGCAACCCTGTGAGGGAAGAGATCATCAGTGTACATAGGGAAAGAAGGGGTGAGAGACTCAGGGTCTTGGTATTGGGGGGGAGCCAAGGTGCCCACCCTATTAACAAGGCCTTTTTAGATACAGTCAAGAGATTAAGGGGTCTTCAAGACAGGATCTCCATTACCCACCAAACCGGTGAGAGGGATTATATCTGGGTAAAAAATAGCTATGAAAGGATGGGGATCAATGTCCATGTAGTTTCATTCATCTATGATATAGCCAAGGCATATGCAAAGACAGACCTGATTATAGGCCGTGCTGGTGCTACAAGCCTAGCAGAGATAACTGCCTTGGGCATTCCTTCTATATTGATCCCCTTTCCGTGGGCTATACACCAGCACCAGTTTTATAATGCCAAAAGGCTGGCCTCAGCAGGTGCAGCCATTTTGATTGAGCAAAATAGGCTAAATGGGGAGGTTTTGGCAGAGAATATTACTAATTTTTTAGAAAATGGACATCTGCTTGAATCCATGTCAAAAAAGGCCTTGAGTTTGGCAAGTCCATTGGCAGGGGAGAAGATTGCTACATTATGCCAATCAATAATCAACAGTAACAGGTTTTGATATGAGGCTTCCTTGGAGATATTTTCATTTTGTTGGCATTGGTGGAATTGGAATGAGCGGTTTGGCACAGGTATTGACCGATTTGGGTTTTAAGGTAACTGGCTCTGATATAAGTGAGAATGCCCTAACACAACTGCTAAAAAAGAGGGGAGTCAAGGTATTTTTAGGCCACAGGCCCGAGCAGGTTAAATTGGCAGAGGCAGTGGTGATCTCTTCTGCTATTTCAAGGGATAATCCGGAGTGGAAAAGCGCCAGAGAGAATAATATACCTGTAATTTCAAGGGGAATGTTGCTTTCATATCTGATGGATCAAAAAAGGGGTATTGCTGTGGCCGGCACCCATGGAAAGACCACTACCTCTGCATTGATCTCTACTATATTAAAATCCTCCGGTCTAGACCCGATGGCGATTATAGGTGGGATGGTAAACGGGTCAAATGCCTGGTTGGGTAGAGGGGATTATCTAGTAGCAGAGGCAGATGAAAGTGATGGGAGTTTTCTGCTCCTTTCTCCAGAGATAGCCGTAATCACAAACATTGATGCAGATCACCTAGATTATTATAAGACATTTTTATCTATTAAGGCTGCATTTAGTAGATTTATCAATAACATTTTACCCTCTGGTGTGGCTGTAATCTGTGGGGATGATCCCCATTTAAAAGGGATAGTATCTAAGGCAAAGAGGCCATATATTAGTTATGGTCTTTCAGAAGATTGCCATTATCAAGCAAAAGGCCTCCTTTTGAATAATCAAATAACACAGTTTGATGTTTATGGATATGGAAAAAAGATAGGAAGTGTGTCCTTAAGGCTCTTAGGTATACACAATGTCTATAATGCACTGGCTGCCTTTGCTGTTGCCCAAAGGCTTGGTATACCTCCTGAAATTACCATAAAGGGCCTAGGACAATTTAATGGTGTGGCTAGACGGTTAGAAATTAAAGGAGAGAAAAGAAAAATCTTAATAATAGATGATTATGGGCATCATCCTACTGAAATAAGGGCAGTACTCTCAACTATTAAGAAAAATTGGCCCAAACGACGCCTTATAACAGTTTTTCAACCACATCGCTATACACGTACAAAGATGTTGTATAAAGAATTTTTGACGGCATTTTTGAAAACGGATCTCCTCATTATCACAGATGTCTATGCCGCTAGCGAATCACCCATCCCTGGTGTAAGTGGTGAGTGGTTGGCCCGTGGCATAAAGATACCAAAAAAGAAGAGATTTTGCAGGGATCTGGATGATGCCTTTGAATATTTATTACCAGAACTCAAGCCCTATGATATTGTTTTGACCCTAGGGGCTGGGGATATCTGGAAATTGGGAGAGATGTTGTTGGCTGAATTATGAAGCACCTAGTAGCCTTTGGTCAAGTAAAGTGGAATTATCCTTTGAGTAGGCTTACCTCCTTTGGGATCGGTGGGCAGGCAAAGGCAGTGGTTTGGGTAAATGAGGAGGTATGTTTAAGAAAATTACTATCTTACCTAAGAGAGAGTAGTTATCCCTATTACTTTCTAGGTCAGGGGACAAATGTCCTCGTAGGAGATCATGGTTATCCAGGTATAATCATCAAATTTGGGCCAGGATTTTCAAGATTTGGGGTTTTGTTTAAAGGGAGGGATAAAGTCTATTTTAAGGTAGGTGCAGGTATAAAATTATCAAGATTATTAAAGACAAGTTTGAGGTATGGGTGGGCAGGGCTTGAGTATCTAGTAGGTATCCCTGGTACATTAGGTGGGGCTATAGCAGGAAATGCTGGGGCCTTCGGCCATAGCATTGAAGAAAATATAACAGAGATCAAGGTAATGACAAAGGAGGGGGAGATAAAATGGTATCATAAGGATATGCTTTGCTTTGATTATCGCACAGCCAATCTACCCCCTGGGGCATTGATATTAGAAGCACACTTAAGGTTAGTGCCCTCTAATAAGAGGGAGATCATGGCAAAGATGTATCTTTATTTTCAAAAAAAGAAATTGAGCCAGCCCCTGAATATGCCTTCAGCAGGCTGTGTGTTTAAGAATCCAAAGGAGGCATTTGCAGGTAAATTGATTGAGGAAGTAGGCCTTAAGGGTTATCAAATAGGAAATGCCAAAATCTCAGAAAAACATGCCAATTTTATCGTCAATCTTGGAGGGGCAAGGGCATCTGATGTGTTGGCCTTAATGGGCTTGGCACAAGATAGGGTCTTAAAAGAGACGGGTATTTTTTTGGAGCCAGAGATCAAGATTTTACAATGAGAAAAAACCGGTATCGCTCATCTATAAATAAGAAAAGATTGATTTTAAAAGGTTTACTGTTATTTGCTACTCTCTTTGTCTTTGGCATTGCCTTCTTTAAGGGGTATTTCCTCCTTATTAACCACCCCTATTTTCAAATAAAGGAGATAAAGATTACAGGAAATAAAAGGCTTTCTAAAAATGAGTTATTGACTTGGATTAATTTAAGCCCTCATCAAAGTTTATTAAGTTTACATTTAAGCCTACTTAAGAGGCGTTTGATTTCTCATCCAGCAATAGAAGAGGTAAACATCTATCGTAAATGGCCTGATAAACTGATTATTTCTTTAAAGGAGAGGGAGCCTGTGGCCCTGATTTATGATGATGCTGGGGTATTGGCTACAGATAAAGGAGGTTTTTTGTTCCATATGAGAGATTATCCAAATTTACCTATTATCAAAGGGGCCTATAAGGATAGGTCCCTTTTAAGGGAGGCGATCAATTTGCTGATAGACCTTAAAGATTCATCTCTCAAGATCTCAGAATTACACCTAGATCAAGATCTAGGCATTACCTTCTATACCAATGGAATTGAGGTTTATTTAGGTAGAGGGGATTATGAAAGAAAGCTTTGTTCACTCCATAAGGTATTGGCATATCTAGATCAAATCGGTTTGGAGAAGATAAAGAGGATTGACCTAAATAGAGTAAAGAAGGTCTGTGTAAGGTTTGAGGGATGAGGCATAAGAATCAGCTTATTGTAGGCTTAGACATTGGTACAACAAAGATATGTGCAATAGTGGGGGAGATAAAGGAGGAGGGAAATATAGATATTATAGGGGTAGGTTGTCATCCTGCCTATGGGATTAGAAAGGGGGTTGTGATCAATGTTGAAGACACTGTTAATACCATAAAAAGGGCAGTTGAAGAGGCAGAGGAAATGGCAGGGTGTGAGATCAGGAGTGTCTATGCAAGTATCTCTGGAACACACATCCAAAGTATCAATAGCCAAGGTGTAATTGCCCTAAAACACAGGGAGGTGACAAAGAGTGACATCAAAAAAGTAATGGAGATGGCAAAGACGATCTCCCTTCCCCCAGAGACAGAGATTATAGATGTTCTGCCCCAAGAATTTATTGTGGATGACCATGCTGGGATTAAGGACCCCATAGGCGTGGCAGGGGTAAGGTTAGAGGTAAGGGTGCATGTTATTACTGCCTCTGTTAGTTGTATTCAGACACTAATGAAGTGCATCCAAAGGGCAGGCCTGGATGTAATAGATATAATCTTGCAGCCCTTGGCAGCCAGTGAGGCTGTTTTGACAAAGGAGGAGAAAGAATTGGGTGTGGGTTTAATAGACTTTGGAGGGGGGACTACTGATTTAATAATATTTGTCAACGATAGCATAAGATATATTACCCTCTTGGGTCTAGGGGGAAACAATATTACCAATGATATTGCCTTTGGTTTAAGGACATCTATCTCAGAGGCAGAGGAGATAAAGCTTAAACATGGTCTAGCTAGTATTGCCTTGTTAGAGAAGGATGAAGAGATTGAAGTCCCTGCCGTAGGTGACCACAAGGTGCGATGGGTGCCCAAGTCTTTATTGGTAAAGATTATTCAGGCACGGGTAAGAGAGATATTTAGCCTATTAGAGCAGGAGTGGATAAAGGCAGAGCTAGTAAAGGATGTTTTGGCTGGGGGGGTAGTGATTACAGGGGGTTCTTCTCTACTCCCAGGGCTTATAGAGGAGGCTGAACAGGTCTTTGACCTACCCAGTCGTATTGGTTATCCCCAGGGGGTTGGGGGTTTGGATATCATCAGAAATCCTATATATGCAACAGGTGTTGGCTTGCTGAAATATGGCCTTAAGAGTCAAAGGCCCCTTTTTAGGCAGAAAGGGGGGTTGCTGTCTCGTTTTGTGACAGGTATTGGGAACTGGTTTAAAAAGGCCTTTTAGCCAATACAAAACCAGATTGAAATATAGGGGGTAATAAGATGGATATGCCTATAAAATTTATAGATGAAGAGTTATCTGCAAAAATCAAGGTAATAGGGGTAGGGGGGGCCGGTGGGAATGCCATTAACAATATGATTCAATCTGGCCTAAAAAATGTGGTCTTTATTGCAGCAAACACAGACGCTCAGGCATTAGAAATGAATGAAGCACCATATAAGATCCAGTTAGGTCCCAATGTAACTAGGGGTCTTGGGGCCGGTGGGGACCCAGAGATTGGGCGTCGGGCCGCCTCAGAGAGTGTGGATGAGATAAAAAGGGTCTTAGAAGGCAGTGATATGGTTTTTATCACTGCCGGGATGGGGGGTGGGACAGGGACAGGGGGCGCACCTATTATTGCCCAAGTAAGCAAGGAATTGGGGGCCTTGACTGTAGCTGTGGTCACCAAACCATTTTCATTTGAAGGAAAAAGGAGGACAAGGCAGGCCGAGGAGGGTATTGAGAGGCTAAAGGAGGTAGTGGATACCATTATCACCATCCCCAATGACCGTCTGTTTAAATTGGTACCTGGCAATACCAAGTTATTGCACACACTCAAGAAGGCCGATGAGGTGCTTTATTATGCAGTAAGGGGCATTGCGGATCTGATCACAGTCCCTGGTTTAATAAATGTAGACTTTGCAGATGTAAAGACCATAATGGCCGAGAAGGGATTGGCCCTTATGGGCACTGGCATAGCAAGGGGTGAGGAAAGGGCCATAGAGGCAGCCCAAAGTGCCATTTATAGCCCATTGTTAGAGGATATCTCTATTAGGGGGGCAAGGGGTATACTTATTAATATTACAGCATCTAGCGATATCACCATGGAAGAGGTGCAAGAGGCATCTACACTGGTACAAAAAGAGGCAGATGAGGATGCCAATATTATTTGGGGTACTGTAATTGATAATAATATAGGTGAAGAGATGGTGGTGACGGTGATTGCTACAGGGATTGGTGGGGTAGGTGAAGATACAAAAAAGGCAAAGAAGGGACAAAAAATGTTTTTTAGCCGGGATGAAAAGGATTTGGATGTCCCTACCTTTCTAAGGCATCCGATAGATTAACCCAGATTATGCAAATTACAACGCTGTTTTACTCTGGGACTCCGCCCCAGACCCCATTTTGCCAAATACCAAAGTCACTTTTTAAATAAGGAATAATTTTATATTTAATGTAATCCTAAATTATTACATAATTTGGGATTAAGGTTGATAAGTGATGGGGTCTTTTATCCCTGCCTTCCTAAATGCCTTAAGCCTTAAAATGCAGGATTCACACCTGCCACAAGCAATATCTTCTGACCTATAACAAGACCATGTAAGGTGAAATGGTGCCCCCAATTCTGCCCCCAATTTTACCACCTCCCATTTTTTTAGATGGATAATTGGGGTTTCAATTTCAATCCTTGTCTCTGGCCTGGTCCCCAGGTCAATCAACTGATTATATGCCCTAAAATATACCTCCCTGCAATCGGGATAGCCACTGCTGTCCTCTTCCATTGCCCCAATAAATATCTTTTTTGCACAGATGACCTCTGCCCAAGATACGGCAATAGCGATTAGATGTGTGTTACGAAATGGGACATATGTAGAGGGGATACCTTCAATTTTGTCTCTATAGTCAGGAATTTTAAGGTCTTTATCTATCAAGCTTGAACCGCCGATCTTCTTTAGATAATCAATAGAGGCTATAAACCTTTTAGAAACACCATAAAAATCGGCAATCTCTTTAAATGCCCTAAGTTCCCTTGCCTCTGTCCTTTGTCCATAGTTTACATGCAAGAATGCAAGTTCATAATCCTTACTGGCCACTGCTGCGGTAACACAGCTATCCAA
>Ga0190306_1000387_pt1 | contig 15488 bp, 16 predicted proteins | sample 48700734_MG_FD_161657 | JGI IMG/M metagenome (GOLD analysis project Ga0190306, IMG submission 161657) | Hydrothermal vent sediment bacterial communities from Southern Trench, Guaymas Basin, Mexico - 4870-07-3-4_MG | ecosystem: Environmental > Aquatic > Marine > Hydrothermal vents > Sediment ... | reverse complement strand
AAGAGAAGGGTGTATGAAATTGAAACGTGAGGGCTCGAGCAAGGCTATACCATTCGTTGACAACGTCTTCCACGCATTCATAGTTTAAACTGTTTATTGTCATGTTAATGACAACGTTTACTTCAGGATGTTCCATAACGTTTCGTTTCACTTTACTGTATATTTTCATACCTCTGATTGCGTCGTGAATGTTTTCTGTTCCGTCTATTGAGATGAAGTAGCCAACGCCAAAATCGATTAAGGGCAATGTTCCGTTTGTCACTATGGTAACGTAGCGCCATTTCATCTCACTAAGAATTGCCTCAATAACGTCTGGTCTAAGAAGCGGTTCGCCGCCTGTAAGGCTGATGGACATTACATCGTTTTTTATGAATTTTTCCCTTACAACATTTCTCCATTCATCGGCACTCAATTCTTTATGCGGTGTTCTATTCAGCCACCAATAACAATGTTTACATTTCAGATTACAAAAATTTGTAATGTCAGCAGAACCAAATATGGGCAATTTTTTCTTTAAATACCTTATTTGAATTATCTTATAAGCAACTTTTGTAACGCCAACTAGTTTTTTCAAATTAGAAAACCCATGCATGATTAATTATTTACCTTCTCTTCTGTTTCTTTCCACCACGGGCTCTTCTAGTTTGATGTCCCCTTGTTTTCTTACGGCGAGTGCTCTCTTTGGCTTTTCTACGGGAATCCTGTTCTCTACTCTTGTTCATTCACCTCATCTCTCTCAAAATATCAACAGCATCCTTTCCAAAAAAGCTTCTGTTAAAAATACAAGTCTGCTTTTTCTACCTCATATTAAATTACATTAAATGGTTCGGTGTAAACGCCGGGGAAGGGATTCGAACCCTTGCGAGCCCGAAGGCCCACTGGCTTACTTGTTCATTTTCAGCCCCTTTTGTACAAAGCTTTTTGGATCTCGAGGCCAGCGCGTTAACCACTCCGCCACCCCGGCAAGTGAGAGAAAGGGTGTTTTTGTCTAAAAACGTTTTCATAGCTTCTTTTTCAGTAACGATGGAAAGAGCCATTTTTTCCCGGTTCTACGCTTTCTCTTATCCCATTCAAACAATAGTCTCACTGCTTCGTTTGCCACTTTTATGGCGTTTTCTTCACCTGCCCCTTCTTTAAACTGGTTTGTGCACCTGTTAGCGTATACGGCGCAAACAGTTCCTGCCCTTAGCCCGTGAAGGTTTGCCAAAGTGAAAAGGGTTGCTGCTTCCATTTCAAAATTTAACACTCCCGCTTTTTGAAGAATTTTCAACAAGTTGGGGGCTATTGGCGGATAGTTGCTTGATGGAGCGCGGTTTTGTCCAGCGTAAAAGTCCGCTGTGGTGGCTGTTATGCCCACATGATAGTTTGTTATGCCTAAGCTTTCAGCCGCCTCGATTAAAGCCAGTAAAACTTCATAGTTGGCTGTTGCAGGGTATTCAGGAATAATATAACAGTTGCTTGTACAGTCAAGGCGAACTGCTGCAGAAGAAATAATTAGATCTCCGCAATTAATCCCCTTGCTTATAGCGCCGGTGCTACCAACTCGAATAAACGTTTGGACTCCTATACGCGACGCCTCGTTAACAACAATAGCCATGCAAGCCGGACCAATACCGCTGGATAGGGCAGAAACTGGAACTCCTTTGTATTCGCCAGTGAAACTGCAAAATTCCCGACGGCGTGAAATTTCTTTAGCAAAATCCCAATGTTTAGCGATTTTGGGGACACGGTCAGGGTCACCCGGTACGAGCAGGTATTCTGCTAAGTCGCCTTTTCTGCAATTAATATGGTACTGTCTGTTGGCATGAAAAGTGTGGGGCATTCTTGCATACCACAATAAAGATTAAGCCTTCACCATTTAATAATAGTGCTGAAATATTGGAGAATACGTTTATTGGACAAAGAAGCTAGAAGAACAAAATATGATATTTACGCTGATGTGATAGAGGTTATTGCAAAAAAGGGAGTTTGCTCGCTGACAAGGGTGTCTTATGGGGCGAACATGCCTGTAGACAGGGCGAAGAAAATTTTGGCTTTTCTTGTTTCTCACGGTTTTATCCGAGAAGTTCTCATAGGTGAACGTAAAAAATATAGGGCTACAAAATGGGGCTTAGAGTATTTAGAGACTTTCAAGCGGATGAAAAGGTTTTTCGCAGCCTTAAAAGAGTAAATATGAAGAGATAGTAACAACTTGTAATCACAGTATGTCTTCTCTTTAAGTGCGTCGCCTTTTAAAGCCTCTAAAACAACGTATCCTTACAAAAGGAGGCTCGTAAGAATGGAAAAATGTTTGGAAGAACTATTAAGAATGGAACAAATAAGGGCAGAAGCAATAGAAATTATTAGAAGGCGCTTCCTGTGCTGAAAGAAACAGTCACAAATCGTGAGTTGCCCTTTTTAAACAGTAATTAAGCGAATAACTGCTGGGAGGAAGATAAGAAATGAATAGTAATGTTTCAATACCTGCGCATCAAACTTCAACTTTGGATGTTGTTGAAGGCAACTTATCACTGGGGGAACATGCAACTGTAAAAGGCATGGGAAAGCCATCCTCTCTAAAAGTTTCTGGAACCATATACTGTGAAGGAGATAACATCTTCGAATGCAATCTTTCAGCAAGAAGTCTAGAAGCAGATGGTGATGTTACAGTTTATGGAAACTTAACCGTAGAAAATCGTGTTAGAGTCGAAGATGGACGACTAGAGGTTTATGGCAGTATGTCCGCTAAAAGCGTTGATATCGACGAGTCTCTTCGCGTTAATGAACATTTAACTGTTGAAGAAGTTGATGTAGGCGGAAGCATAAAAGTTGAGGGAAATGTTAAAGCGAAGGAAATAGATGTAGGCGGAAGCTTCAGAAGCAAGGGAGAAACTGTTGCTGAAAAAATAGATGTAGGCGGAAGCGTTTCAGTGGAATCTAAAGTAGACATAATTGAGTTAGAAGTCGGCGGAACAGCAAAAGTTAATGGTGGCAAAATTCGCCGCATAGATGTGGGCGGAAGCTTCGAAGCAGAAAACTCTCTAGAATTCGAGAAAATAGATGTGGGCGGAACTGTTCGCTTATCTGGCGACAACAAAGGTTTAGAAATAGAAGTTGGCGGCTCTTTAAAGGTTGAAGGTAATTTAGAGTTCGAAGAAATAGAAGTTGGAGGAAAAGTGGAGATTTCTGGTTCGGGTAAAGGTCAGGAAATGGATGTTGGTGGCAAAGTAGAAGTCGGCGGCTCTTTAACCCTTTCTGAAAGTCTTGAGGTAGGGGGAAAAGTGGAAGTAGGGAGAAATATATCTGCGAAAAATATTGAAGTCGGCGGAGTTTTAGACGCGTACAAGGTGGAAGCTGAGAATCGTGTGGAAGTGGGCGGTTCAATAACAACAATGGAAGGTGTAATCGCGCGTTTTGTTGAAATAGGGAAAAGAGGAAAAGTTCGAGGCTTAATAAGAGCAGAGAGAGTGGTTATCGGAAAAGAAGCAAGTGTGGAAAACATTTACGGAAAAGAAGTTTATCTCAAAAATGGAGCTATTGCAAAAAGCATTTACGGAGAACATGTTAAAATAGAACCTCACTGCCACATATTGGGTGAATTACATTATACCAATGAGTTGAAAATTGGTGAGAACGTTACATTAGCTAAAGAACCTCAAAAAGTGAACAAAATCCCGTTTTAAACCTCCTTCTTCTTATGGTTTTTTGGCATAACCAAGTCTGCAATATCCACACTATGCTCATACACCTGCCGTAGAAAAGAAGCTATCGCCAAAATTTGAGGCACAACATCCAAGGATTGCTCTCTTGCAACTTTTTCTATGTTAGCAAAAGTCTTGTCTATCCTTTCTCTCATGCCTCTGACGTTCTCTGCTAAGGTGATGTCGCCAGAAAAGAAAGCTCTTAAAGCGTTTTCATGAGCTTCAAAACAAGCCGTGTGAAAATCAACAAACAATTTTTTAAGGTTCTCAACCAATGGTTTCCCTTTCAACTCCATAACCTTTAGTGCAACACGAACACATTCATCTCCAATGGCTTCTACAAGACTCGCAGCCAAACGGTAATCAAGACACTCGATAGGGCTTACTCCTAACTTATCGCTTAAACTTGGGTTTTGAATTACTGTACGCAAAATCCGCACTAGGAGAAAATACAGTCTATTGCTTTCGTTATCTCGCGCCATAACACTTTTTGCCAATTGCACATCTGCATCCACTAGAGAGTTAACGACGTCTCGGTGCATACTTGCAACTATTGCGTAACCTCGGCGGAGAATTTTTTCAGGTGGAAAACTTGACGGTTCAAGTAAACATTGTAAAACAATGTTAGAGTAATCTTCTTCAACAATTTCAAGCCCTATCAAACGGCTTACAGTTTTCTTCACAACATCCCTAACCTCAAAGCTAATACGTTCCTTTGCCTCTACACGAATAATGTCAAAACCAAGCAGATATGCACCCACAATTTCACGACTTAAATATGGTCCAGACTTAAGGTTCATAACATGGAGGGAAGGCTCAACACCGTGCTTAGGATCTATAAGGAGCCTACCGTCACTGGTCTCTTTAAGAGCGACGACGCTGCCTCGTTTGAGGCTGTAGCGTTCAGCCCAAGCCTTTGGAAGGCAAACGAAAAATGTTCCGCTTGGTGTTCGTTGCACTTTACGCAATTCGCTCACTCTACATAGCCCCCATTTATAGTTGATATTCGGAACTGGAATATTAACACATCTAAACAAAAACTAGATATATAAATTTACATGTAAGTGTTGAAAATTGAAGACAAAAGTCATAATTGGTATAGACCTAGCTGGAAAGAAAGAAAATCCCACGGGAATAGCTTTATTTAAAAATGCAACAGTAAATGCCAGACTTGTCTACACAAATGAAGAAATTTTAGAGAGCGTCTTTAAGAATACTCCCATACTTGTAGCCATAGATTCGCCTTTAAGCCTTCCAAAAAAGGGTTCAATGAGAAACTCTGACAGAGAAATGATAAAAAGAGGATACCGAGTTTTCCCTCCAACTCTACCAGCAATGAGGCAACTGACATTGCGTGGCATAGAAATAAACAAGTTAATAACCGAAAAAGGATATAAAACAATAGAAGTGCATCCCACATCCGCCCGAAAAGCGCTTAGCATGCCATTAAAGGATTGGAGGGAAGCACAGAAAACATTCGAAAAGATGGGGTTGAAAGGAGACATTCAGCAGAGAATGTTAACGAGTCACGAAATTGATGCAGTAACCTGCGCTTTAACAGCATTTCTCTATTTAAATAGCCAAACAGAAGCCATAGGGGATGACGAAGAAGGGTACATAATAGTGCCGCAAAAAAGAGACTGGAGAACGTTACAGTTATGAGTGAAAACGAAAAATTGCAAAAAGCTGTCGATCTGGCAATTGCATCAGGATACCAGCTTAAAAAAGATGCTTTCGAATTTCTAACAACTGCAGCCGTAACAGCAGATCCAACAGAAATTATGAGCAAAGCATTGCAAAAAATAGAAAGTTTAAAAGAAAAACCCCTTTTTATTGGTAGAGATACACTAGAAGAATTATTAGAAGAAGAACCAAAAATAGCAGAAGAAATCACTCCAACGCCTCAAACAGTTAAGATGGTAGAGGGAAAGAGAAAGTTTCAACCTTTCGCAAAAGAGGTTGAATCAGCCATCAAAATAATTGAAGACCCTACTGACAAATTAAACACAAGTGGAACAATTGAAGACTATCTAGGATATTTTAGAGATAGATTCAAGCGATTAGAAAAACTGTTAAGACAAAGGCTAGATGTAAGAGCCGCTGCATCAATTATTGACGCCTTAAAAGCCCCAAAAAACACACGATTAAAAATAATTTGCATGATAACAGAGAAAAGAGAATCAGAACGGAAAACCTTGTTAACAATCGAAGATCTGCATGCCAGCACTATAGCCCTTATACCACAAAATGCAAGTGAAAAACTGCAAAAAAAAGCGCGCCTCCTTCTGCTGGACCAAGTTGTTTGTCTAAGTGTTATGAAAACGAGAAGCAATCTCTTAATAGTAGAAGACATCATTTTGCCGGATGTTGCCCAAAAAACTCCGAGAAAAGCGTCAGTACCAGTTTACGCCGTTCTCACATCAGACCTTCATGTTGGAAGCACAAAGTTTCAAAGAGAAGCATTTAACCGGTTCATATTATGGCTTAACGGCAAATATGGAAACGAAAGACTGAAAGAGATAGCAAGCCACGTAAAATATGTTCTTATCGCCGGAGATATAGTAGATGGAATAGGCGTTTACCCCAACCAGCTAAAAGAATTGGCAATAAAAGACATTTACGAACAATACAAGTTTGCAGCAAAATATTTGGAACAAATACCCGACTACATAGAAGTTGTAATTATTCCTGGAAACCATGATGCCCCCAGAAAAGCCCTACCCCAACCAGCAATATCAAAAGATTTTCTCACCCTACTACAGGAATCAAGAAACATTTACTCTCTTGGAAACCCATGCTTCTTAACCCTCCACGATGTAGAATTCTTATTATACCACGGGCGTAGCCTAGACGACATCTTATCAACTGTTCCAGGCGCAAACCATTCCAACCCGGAAAAAGCAATGAAAGTTCTGCTACAAAGCCGCCATCTAGCCCCTGTATACGGTGAAAAAACGCCCTTATCCCCCGAAGAGAAAGACTTTCTAGTTATTAATCGCGTTCCAGACGTTTTTCACGCTGGGCATGTTCACGTTTTAGGATACACAAACTATAGAGGAGTTCTGCTAGTAAACTCTGGAGGTTGGCAGGAGCAAACAGATTATATGCAAAGGCTTGGATTAACGCCAACACCGGGAAAAGTTCCAGTGGTAAACCTTCAAACTTTGGATGTTACAGTAATTTCTTTTTCTTAGGAAAGCCCACGGGCAATTAACCTGGCAACACGAACTGGTTCTGGAACCCTTCCACAAACAGACAAAGCTCTAATAATACTGGAAGCCCATTTCACACCTGCTCCAATAACATTAAAGTTTAAAGGCGGCTCACCAGCCAAAACTGAAACTTGACTGAAATTGGCTGTTTTTTCAAAAACTTTCCAGCGTAGTTCCCAGTCTTCGAAATGCCGTTGAAGAGCATTCTTAACTGCCCTGTTATCTGGTTTGGTACGCGTTATCACGATAACGGGTTTTGCAAATTTTTCTTGAACAAAAAACGGATTTATAACATTAAAGCCTGCAAAAGATATTCCAGCAAGCATCACTACCTCAAACTTCCAGCCTTTCAGGGTTTTAATAAAAATTTCCGTGGCATCTAAACCATCGACGGTTATTTTAGCTGTTCTCACATCCTTGATCCATGTCCCCTTAAACAGGACTGCGGCAAGAATTGCCTTTTCAGTTAAGCCTTTCTGAAAACTTCCATCCTCAACTCCGACTACGGGCAGATCTTGAAAGAGATTTGGCATCATATTCAATCAGTCGCCCAAGCCTACTATCATCAGAAAAAACGTTTCTAATAAGAGTACGGGATAACTCTAACCTAATCTTTTTAGTGCGACCATAACGCCCCATACTTACAACCTTAGCGTTCACCAACCCCATAGAATCCAGCTCATTAATCAAAGTGCTTAAACGACGCTGCGTCAAAGGAGCAACACCAAGTTCCCCGCAAAGCTCAGAATAAATCTCATAAATCTCACCCGTAATAGCCCGGTGCACTCCAGCCCTACTGAGATGATAAATGCTTAAAAGCACAAGCTTAGAATGCAAAGTCAGATTTTTTATTGCCTCAAAAACACGGTTATGTTCTATACAGCTCTCAGCCTCCCGAACGTGATCTTCCAAAACAATTTGGGCACCCTTACGTTCTGCAACTTCACCAGCAACACGAAGCAGGTCCAAAGCTCGTCTGGCATCTCCATGCTCGGCCGCGGCTAAAGCTGCACAAAGGCTGACAGCAGCGTCTGATAATGCCCCTTCACAGAAGGCAATTCGTGCACGTTCAAGAAGAATGCTTTTCAGTTCGCTAGCATCGTAAGGTCTAAAAACAATTTCTTCTTCGCTAAGAGTGCTAAAAACGCGTGGGTCGAGAAATTCTTTTAACCTTAGGTCGTTTGATATTCCAATAATAGATAATTTGCTGTTGCGTAAAGTCTCGTTTATTCTTGTCAACTCGTAAAGAAGCCCGTCACCACGAGCCTTTATTAGCACGTCAATTTCATCCAGAACAGCAATGAACAATATTTTTGAGGAATCTAAACCATTTTTAAACCTATCAAAAACTTCTCCAACAGATAATCCTGTAAAAGGTACAGACACCCCAATATTTTTACACAAACTCGAAAAAGTGCGATATTCAGACCCCACCATGCGACAGTTAACATAACAAAATCGCACTGGAGCGTCAAACTCCTTTGCCTTACTTTCAAGATAACTCAGCACATATTTGGTAACAGCAGTTTTTCCTGTACCGGTTTTACCATACAAAAAGACGTTGGAACATCTTACGTTTTTAAGGACAGGGGCAACAATTTCACCTAATCGTCTAATCTGTTCTTCCCGATGTGGCAACTTTTCAGGTAAATAATCATGGCGGAGAACCTCTCGGTCTTTGAAAATGTGTGAACTTGTTATTGACTTGTTAAATATTTCCTCAAGTATGTTTCCATCAGTCATGAAAGCCTTCTCCTCCCTCTGATTTTTCAAGGGTAACACCTCATTTTCGTGTGGAGTAATAAAGCCTATCATACAGAAAACTAAAGTTCAAGCACAAAATTCCTTTTAAAGCAAAGGCACACCCCATCTTTTCTAGTGGAACTCCGTGTTTTTTCTTTAGAGAGAAATGTTGATTTCTGTTGAAACAGAAATATACTCCAGTAGGTAAGAACATTAAAGCTAATAAAACTGTTCTTGTATAGAAAACTAAACTTCTGCAATATCTTACTTTCAACTGGCATTTGTTTGAAAAATACTTCCACTGGAAATATAGGGGTCTCCCACTTTTGCATATTTTTGTTAATTGTTTATCTCAGAGTTCTAATGCGCACATAAACTAATTCTTGTAATATGCTCTATTGTTCACTTTTTGTTAAAATCTTGTGAAGTTGATTTAGTTATACAATTTTTCCTACGAGTTTTTCGGTAAAATTAACTTTTTTATGTCTTTTTTCTGTGAAATAACCACCCCTACATTTCTACTGGAAAAAGAGGTATAATTCTAAACCAATTTCCTTTTTTGTTTTCAAGAAAACGTGAAGCCTGTAAAACCTAAAACAGTGAAATTTTTGTCTCTTTTACCTTTTTAAGCATTCTAGTAAGCATTTTCATTTTACCTTTTAACCGCAACACCTATAACTTGTGAACTGTAAAATTGTGAACACTAGATAAAGGTGCATTCTGTTTAAATGCCAGCGAGAAAAATGCGCATCGAGCTATTCGACAGCGAAGGCAACAAATATACTGTGTCCTTTGAAGGACAGATAACTAGAGATAAAGCTCTTCGTTTGTTAGATTTGGTGGAACTTTTAGGCGGGATGCCTGAAGGCGAAGCACTCGCTGTCGGTAACAACCCTTTAGCGGCACCTACTAACCTCTCTAAATACGACAAGGTTCGCATAGCAATTCAGAAGAATTTTCCGCTCGCATGGTTTTCTTCACGAGAAGCTCAAACAGTATACGAACAAGAGTTTAAAGAACCTATCAGTCTAAGCACCGTAGCAACTTACCTATCCAGAATGGCGAATAAAGGTCTTCTTCTAAAAACGGGCTCTTCAAACCGTTTGAAATATAGACTTGCACCAACATATACTCCAGCCATACTTAAACAAAAAACACCTTAACCTACTAGCTTTCCGCTTTTTTCAAAATCTTCTCCATTTCTTTCTTTATACGATACTTAAAAGGAATTTTATTTGTATCTCTTTCTAAATAGCCTTCCTCGTAAAGTTTTTTCATAAGCCTTGCCGTGTGCTCCCTGCTAAGCTTAATTCTTTCCTTTATTTCAGGAGCAGTTTTAGGCCCTTCAGAAGATAGCATTTCCAAAACTGTTAACTCCGTCTCGGTCAAAGGTGCAATGGCCTTCTCCCTCTTTATTGGTATTACTGCCTCAATTTTTCCCTCTTGAACTGAAGGAAAGCTTACTGTTGCCTTCTCCTCCAACTCCGAAACTTTCACTGACAACTGCTTCTGTGATTTCGTAACATCACGCAGTTCCTTCTCAAACAAATCAAGCTTAGCCAACAAATCTTTTTTATCCTCTAAAATAGGCTCAACTTTGCTTTCCAAAGAACTCAATCGTTTTTCAATACTTGACATCTTCTCAGAAGCACTCCCGCTTTTGGCGGAAACAGCCTCTAACTTGTAAGCAATAGCTTCAACCTTTTCCGCTTCTTGCCTAAGCTGCCTGTTAAAACTTAAAATAATATCTTTAAGAACATCTCTCGCTTTCTCGTACTCCTTTTTAACACCACGGAGCTGCCTGTAATACTCAAGTGCAGCACCCACAGTTATCGCAGCTAAAACGCCTGTAAGAATTGCCATCACTTCAATCATATAATACACCTTTGTGATTTAAGTGTGATTAAATGTGATTTGATATGTAATATCACACATCACATTTTCTTCATTTTACATTTAAAGGTTATGGTAAAAATCGAGAAATAAAACTCTATGATGTCACACATCACAAGAAAAACTGTGGCTCCCCTATTTCGGAGGCCTTGGCAAATAAGCCTTTTTGGAAGCTTTTCAAGAGTTTAACGCCTTTTTTGATAAGTATTTTAAACGCGTTGTAACAGTCAAAGAAATTGACTAATACTTTGATGTGATTTGTGACATCACAAGAAGCCTTCTGACGGATTTGATAGCTTTTTTAGCCCTTTTTCAAGCTCTTCTCTTAATATTTCTATGAGTTTTAGTTGGTCATTTTCATGTAGGCCTTTGTTTGCCAATGTTTTGTATGCGTCTAAATATTCCTTTAATTTGTTGGCTATTTCTAAATATGGGTCGAGAGTTGTGCTCTCAAAAACTCCTAGGTATCCTAAAAGAAGTATGGTGTAGATAGATTTTACAACGTTTTCTTTTGCCTGTTTTAGTGTCCTATTAAAGGCTCCGCGGCTTATTTTTGCCTTTGTTAGCCTTAATCTTGCTTTTTCGTCGTATTTTAAAGGTTTTCTGGCGATATTTTCGGATAGGATGTCGATGAGCAGTGTTTCTAGCTGTGTTTTTGTTAAATGGCTTTTTTTAGCTAGTATTTTCACAATAGGGTCGTTTAAGGAGGTTAAAAGCCATGTCTGAACGCTTTCTTTCAGCTTCAAATTTTGTTCACTTCCTCGTAATGGCTAATGGATACATTTTTGTATACGGGCCCTATTAAACCTAACTGTTTCACCATCATTTTCATAAGCTTCTTAACGTAAACATTTTATGCACAAAATATCAATGAATGATGAGGTAAAAACCGTTGACCCCAAAAATTAAGCCCACAGAACGCTTTAAAAACGTAAAGCCCTCTGGAATTCGCCGATTTTTCAGTTTAGCTCAAAAAACACCTGAAAGTATCAATTTAAGTGTAGGAGAACCAGACTTTACACCTCCAGAACACGCTTTGGAAGGTGGACTGCAAGCAGCAAAAGAAGGTAAAACTCACTATGCGCCAACTAACGGTATTCAGGAGCTTAGAGAAGCCTTGGCACAGAAAGCTTACCGCGAATACGGTCTCAGTTATGACCCAGATTCTGAAATTTTAATAACTGTTGGTGGGACAGAAGCTGTTTTCTTAGCCCTATTCAGTCTAGTAAATCCGGGTGAAGAAGTTCTTATTTCAGATCCAGGGTTTGTATGCTACGAACCAGGAGTGTTTTTGGCTGGGGGTGTACCTGTTCGTTTTCCTTTGTTTGAGAAGAACGAGTTTAGGCCTTCTGTTGATGATGTGATGTCACTTATCACAGAGAAGTCACGTGTGATGATATTAAATTTTCCCAATAATCCAACAGGGGCCGTGCTTTCTTATGATGAAATGGCTTCTTTGGCGAAAATTGCTGTTGAACGTGACATGATTGTGATTTCAGATGAGGTTTACGAGAAAATAGTTTATGACGGTGTGAAACATTATTGTCTTGCAACTTTTCCTGGAATGCGGGAACGCACATTGGTGGTTAACTCGTTTTCCAAAACTTACGCAATGACCGGTTTGAGAGTGGGATATGTTTACGGGCCTAAGGAGCTTATTTCTCCTCTTTGGCTTGCTCATCAGTATGCTGTGGCTTGTGTGGATACGTTGGCGCAACGCATAGCCTTAGCTGCCTTAAAGGGGCCTCAAGATTTTGTTGAAAACATGGTGCAAGAGTTTGATAGACGGCGGCGGCTCGTTTACAAAAGGCTTAATGAAATTGAAGGTTTTCGGTGTCTTCTTCCGAAAGGAGCTTTCTACGTTTTTCCAAGCATAAAAGACTTTGGCATGTCTTCTGAGCATTTTGTAGAGTTTTTAGCGAAGGAGGCAAAAGTTATTACGGTTCCAGGTTCAGCATTTGGCAACTACGGTGAAGGATATATTAGAATTTCTTATGCTGCAGCCTATAAGAAGTTGGAAGAAGCGTTAAATCGCATTGAAAAAGCTGTGAAAAAACTACACTAGTCATTTATATGTTTTCAGCGCTTTTCTTGAGGGCGTCAAAAAGCTCTGGGCGTAAGTCTTTCAGCGTGGGAACAAAAGTTTCAATGGGTTTTATGTCGCTGTAATTCACATCACATATCACAAGGTCTTCTTGGTCGTATTTTGCTTTAGCAAGAACTTTTCCATTAGGGGCGATAAGACGGCTTCCTCCCCAGAATTGTAGGCCGTTTTCAATGCCAACAAGGTTTACATAGGCAAGAAAAGCCGTGTTTTCGATGGCTCTTGCGGCTGTTAGGATTTCAAAAAATGTTTTACGAACAGCTGGCGAAGCGGAAATGCAAACTATGAGTTGTGCTCCTTTTAGTCGGGTTAGGCGACTGACTTCTGGAAAGAAAATATCATAACATATGATTAAGCCTATTTTTCCAATTTCTGTATCAAAGGCTACGGCTTGGTATCCTGGGCGGAAATACCTTTTTTCTTCAAAGACGCTGTGGGTTGGGAGATACATTTTTCGATATTTTCCAATGTACCCTTTTGGGCCCACTAGAACTGCTGTGTTGTAGATTGTTGCTTGGGTTTTTTCACTTAGTTCGGGTATGCCGAAAACGATGTACGTTTGGGTTTTTTCCGCTATTTTCTCTATGACTTGTGTGGAGGGTCCAGGTATTGTTTCTGCTAGTTCGTAAATTTGGTCTCTGACCACATAACCTGTTAAGGATAGTTCTGGAAAAACTATGAGGTCGGCTGATTGGTTCTTGGCTTTTTCCACAAAGTTTTCAATTTTCTTTAGGTTTTCTTTTTTGTCTGCTCGTTTGCAGCTGATTTGTGCTAGGGCTATTTTGATTTTTTCTTTCATTTTCTGTCACACTCTAATAGTCGCGTGGGAGTCTAAAGTCTGCTCCTATGGTTCGATATTCAAGCTTTGGTGTTAATAAAATTCTTCTTTTGTGTTCTGTTGAAAGCCATCTTTGTTTTATTTGCTTCACTAGAGTTTCATTTATTCTTAACTGGTTTGCTATTTCTTCTGTTTTCATGAAATGTTCAAGTCCGTAGAGAATTAAGTCAAGGTTTTCATATTTTATGCCTAGTTCTTTTTCTGCGGATTGCTCTGGCCACAGGGTGGGTGATGGTGGTTTTTCAATTATTTCGTCTGGGATGCCTATGTGCTTGGCGAGCTTTTGCACTTGGGTTTTGTATAAGTCCATTATTGGGTGTATGTCTGCTGCCACGTCTCCCCATTTTGTAAAATATCCTATCATTGTTTCGGATTTATCAGAGCTTCCACACACTAGCATGCCAAGTTTGTTTGCGTAATAGTATATGTAAATCATCCGCGTTCTGGCTTTGATGTTGCCTTTGCACACTTTGTCTAATGGGTCAAATATGGGTATGGAGTTGTAGAAGTTTTCTAAAGTGGGCGTAATATCTACAGTTTCTGTTTTTATACCAAAATTTTTTGCGACTAGTTTCGCATGTTCAACATCCTTCTTGTTATAGGTTTCCTTTTCCGGTAGAATAAGCCCTAAAACTTTATCGCCGCCAATTGCTAACGCTGAAAGGGCAGCTGCTGTGGAGCTGTCAATCCCGCCTGACATTCCTAAGACTATGCCTTTTGCTTGTGTTTTAGAAACGTAATCTTTAATGAAACGCTTTATTTTGGATGCAACTTCTGCCCAGTCCAAATCTAGAACTGATGGTTTTAACTCCAATGTTGTTGCCTCGTTTTTTATGGAGTAGTAGAGGTATTTAAGGACAAACATAAAATATTGGTGTGTTCCACTTTTAGAGGTATAGAAGGAATAAGGCTATGGGGCGAAGAAGAAGAAAGGTTGTTCGCATTCCTAAGAAGCGTTTGCCCAAATTCTTCTCTTGCCCAAAGTGTGGAAAGGAAGCGGTTAGGGTTGAGATTTTCAGAGAGGAAGGGCGTGCAGTTGTAGGCTGTGGCAGTTGCGGTGTTAAAGACGAATTCTTTATTAAGCCCGCCCAAAGTGAAATCGACGCTTACTGCATGTTTACGGACAAGTTTTACGGAAGCTTTAGAAAGACTTCGCCATCTCAATCTGAAAGTAGTTAAGTTTGGGTTGGAGCCTTTATGGTTGGGCGTGTTGAAAAATATCTTCTTGAAAAAATAAAGAGTGAAAATTCTATTCATATCACGCTTATAGACCCTGAAAAAGTAACTGCCTCTCAAGCTTCTGCTGTAGCTGCCAAAGCGAAACTTGGTGGAACATCAGCGATAATGATTGGAGGCTCAACCTTTACCTCAACAAAACACTTGGACACTGTTGTTAAAGCTGTTAAGCGTACAGCAAAGCTTCCAGTAATACTGTTCCCAAATAATGTTACGGGAATAAGCCGTTACGCTGATGCCATATGGTTTATGTCCCTCTTGAATTCGGTTGACCCCTACTTCTTGGTTGGCGCCCAAATTTTAGGTGCGCCCATGGTTAAAAAGTACCGTTTGGAACCAATTCCTATGGGCTACATTATTGTAGGTGATGGCGGTACTGCGGGTGTTGTGGGCAAGGCTGTTCCAATACCTTATAATAAGCCAGAACTTGCTGCGGCTCATGCTTTGGCTGGGCAATATTTGGGTATGCGTTTCATTTATTTGGAGGCGGGTTCTGGGGCTAGAAAACCTGTTCCGTCTGGAATGATTCGTGCTGTTAAAAGCTATATTGATGTGCCTTTGATTGTTGGGGGTGGTATAAAAACTAGGAAGCAAGCGTTAACTGCTGCTGCTGCTGGAGCGGACATTATTGTTACTGGGAATGTTGTTGAAAACGCTGAAGTTAAGGGTAAAGTTTCAGAAATTATTAAGGGTATAAAAAGCGGTAGGTTGTGATTTTTGTGACGTGTTTTGAAAACTATTTTTATGCTTTAAAAAAGGCTTTAGGTAACGAAACAGTTTAC
>Ga0190306_1000386_pt1 | contig 15501 bp, 19 predicted proteins | sample 48700734_MG_FD_161657 | JGI IMG/M metagenome (GOLD analysis project Ga0190306, IMG submission 161657) | Hydrothermal vent sediment bacterial communities from Southern Trench, Guaymas Basin, Mexico - 4870-07-3-4_MG | ecosystem: Environmental > Aquatic > Marine > Hydrothermal vents > Sediment ... | reverse complement strand
ATCGGATTTGCCATAATAAATGAAGTATCTGACCTTAGCTTTCTTTTTTAGAAGATTACGGATGTTGGTAACGCCAGTGATTAGCTTTCCTTTTTCGTCCAGCGCTACTACCCATTTCTTAAGCTTCTTGTCATCAAGGAGTTTGGCAGCATACTCAGGAGTTATATCTATTCCGAGATAATAATTAAAAACGCTTGTTGTGCCTTTTACAGTGTGTCTGCCAAGCACAACCAAATCACATTCTCTAAATATCTTACACTTCGCCCAAGCAGGATTTTGTTGCTTAGCACGAGTATCTTCTTCCCATAGTTTTATCATTACGCCTTCTGCGCCCTTGCGTATGTATTTACCTCTAAACTTAACTGCCTTATCGTTTGTTATTAAATTCCAAGCGTTCTTCACATCCTTTACCGAGTTGCAGACATAAGCAAATCCGCCTGGCTCCAGTTTCTCCGAAACTCTTTGGACAATTATATGAGCGGAAAGCGGGATTTCCTTTAAGATTTTCATCCGCTCCGCAAGCGGCTTATGCTCAACTTCTTCACCTTTGAAATACATTATATCAAACACAGCTGCATACATGTAATCCACGAAATTCTCAGCAGGCTCCTTGCTGTTGAGGACAGAATTAGCGCAGTTATGGACTAATATCCCATCTGCGAAATAGTTATTGTTTTTATCAACTTCAATATTATACCGCTTGGAATACCATTTCACTCTCTTGATAGATTTGATTTTTCTCCAACAAGGCTTGAATTCTCCTAATCTGAAGTTCTCAAAACTGAGCGTAAAGTGCTTCCTAAAGTTGTCCTCTGGTTCCACTTTAATATATAAATTGTTCAGGAGCCAGCAGGCATCTTCGCCATAGAATCGCAGATATGTCTGTCCGCTGCTTTTCTTTGAAATGTGCGCTTCCAAATTCCATTTTTCTTTGAAATACGCCTTTGCAATTTCTGTTTCTTCATCCGTAAAGCCCTCAAGGTGTAAGCTTACCGTCCAAGCATCCCATCTTTTATCTTTCCAGAATGAGCCATCGTCCATAAACCACACAGACAGACCTAATAAATTAAGTTCATCAAGATACTTCCGCAAAAGTCGTTTTCCGCCTTCGGTGTAAAAATCACTAAATTCTTTAAGGAGCGGAAGTCTCTTGGAAAAAGCAACCGCAGATTGAGAGATAGTCGGCTTCTTATTATTACAAATTACTCTAATACTAGTTTCCTTGAAATCTATACCAGACATGATATTTCTTAAAAGAACATATTTCATGAAAAGCCAATCAGCTTGTTTTAACGAGTGTCCGAAAAACAGAGCTGGATTATTATTTTTGCCAGAATTAAGATAGGCATCTCCCAATAAAGTTCCGATAATTACCTGCCTCTCATCCGCAGATAATTCATAATCCCAAACTAATACCTCGTCTCCTATATTGAGCTCCGATGCTTCTATCCAGCCTCGCTTTGTTAGAATTAAATGGTCGGGCGTTACAACGAGAGAGGTTCTAGTGTCATCCATCGCTTCGTTTCTTTCAGTGGATATTTCTATCCATTCATGACGGCCTACATTAATAAAGCTCTCTGTGATGCTAGCCCACTCGCACTCGCCTTTCTGTTCGTTGTAAGTTAAAACTTTATATTCTTCTTTGTTTGCGATTACCTCTTTTATATTAACCCAGCCTTTATCGGTGAGAATGCGGCTCTTTGAATGGAGGCATGTGCGATGGAGAACTTCAGGAAAGTCCATAGCCACCAATTCAGCATCGCAAACTGTATTATCAGGCCAATGATTTTCTATTTCCTTTATTATTTCTGGCAATCGCTTGGTAACATCAGGCGACTTTTCCTTTAATTCTTCAGGATCAACCCATGCGAATCCTTTACCATTAATTTTTCCTATTGTAAGCCTTAAGCCATCCCATTTGGGATCCACGAGAAGTTTTTTCTTATCCCATCCGAGATGAGCTAAATCACTCTCAATAATATCTATTTCAAAACGATATTTCGGCTTAACATCAGAATACCAGCCTGGCTTGAGGGATGATTTTGTTTTAATGATTGACTTGCGCTCCTTATCCCATTCTTTTGCTTCCTCAAGAGTTGCAGGCGGTTTAGTCTGCATATATTTCTCAGCCTCTTTATATAATTGCCAGAAACTTGACTTCGCAGCCTTATTAGGATCCCTTTTATAATATTCCTTATATATTTTCTTATATTTGCCAAATGGAGGTATCCAAGGAAATTTGCATCTTGAACGAAGAGTATCTATTATTTTAGCAAAATACTTCTTAACATCCGTGAGAGTCCAATTGCCCCATTTCTTACCTTTCTTTAGACGAGGATATGCCGAATTTCCTAAGTAGCGAGCATCCGCAATCAGCTCTTTCCACCTGGTTTCTGCACGCTGAATATCGTAATCAACACCCTCGCTTCTAAACTCTTCTAAATGCAATAATTTTCTAATAGAACGCTGAAGTGGGCAGCTGAGAGATTTGCCTTTTATAATCTCAAATGGTTGCCCGTTTCTCCCTATCTCAAACACCATGCCTTTCTTTGCCCAGATTATAGGAATGTCAGGAAAGATTTGCTTAAGCTCTTTGAGAACAGTAGATTTATGAGCAACTAAATCCTTTCTGAAATTCGTTAGTGTGAGTGAAAGAATGCCTTTTTCTGGAGGCTGAAGAACACGCTTTATTTGCTCCTTAAAATCCTTAAAAGAAATTTTATGATTAGGCTTCTCATAGGAGCCTATACCAACTATTATGTGTTTGGGTGGATAGCCGAATGCTTTGATAAGCGCTTGTGAAATATAAGGCGGGAGCTCTGGGATAATACAAACTTTAAATTGAGGAAGCATCACGCCAGCTGCTGGCTGGCGAGGTGCCACTGGCGCTTTTAAAACATGTAAGCGTAAATCGCCTATTTTTATTGGCTTAGTAAAAGGAATTAAATGCTTACCAATTTCTTCATGCTTTAGCGCTTCGCAAATCGCACCTTCAGCGTATAAGGGAATTTTCCTATCAACATACCATTTCCATGCAATCCAATCATCCTTATCGTAATCACAAACTATTGCATGAGTTGCTTTCTCATAAGCTTTACAAGGAGATAGAACAATATGATTATCTCCATGATGAATTACTATTTGATTATGACCAGGCGCCTGAGCTTTAACACCAACAAACTCAATCTGGATTGTATCCATTTCTCATCATCCAACCTTCCATTCTTTCAACACGACCAGTCAATATTGCTTGTTCTTGCGAAAGTTGCTGGATCGAGGCAATCCCTTCAGTTTTTTTCTCTAATTTCTCAACTCGCCTATCTAAACTCTCGAGCCGAGTAAGGATATGAGCGGTGTGATTAGATAGCTCAAACAATTTTTTCAATATATAAAGCAAAAACGGCATAAGAATTCCAACAATGCCAATTCCTATTTGAAAAGCTTCACTCGGCATTTTCTGCATGCAGGTCTATCAACAAGTGCAGCTCCTGTTATTTTCATTCGCAATACCTTATTTAAATACCTGCCTCTTTCTTCCAAAGTTTCTAATTCTAATGAAATTCCATTAATGCCCTCGCTCTTAATAAGCCTGAGCACTTTTTCTTTTTTCTGAGGCAGGATTTTAAGCTTTGCAAAAAGAGCTTTCTTATAGGGATTATACTTAAATTCACACAGATGACCTAAACGCTCACGATGGTCATGAAAGAGGAACAGAGGCACACAACCTTTAGGAACAGATTTCCTCAATACATCAGCGGGTATTTGAAATCCTCTATCGTAAGCGGTAGAATCCCAAATCGGAACATTAGCCTGCAATACCATTACTGGAATATCAAGATTTGACTTACGGAAAGACTGGAGCTCGGCAAAAATAAATCCATGAAAGATGCTTCTCTTAGGCATCTTACTTCCCGCTGTATGCTAGTGGCATTTGCCACTCCTTAATTCTAAATCTATATGGAGTTTCCTGAAGAATTTGAGAATTTATAGCATGTTCAAGTGTTCGCTGGAGATATGCAATCGGGCCTGCAAAAAAGACATTAGCTCTAATTCGTGCAGTTGCATGCGTAACTCCCTTTTCGGCGGCTCCCATTATTTCAATCGGTGTTTGAGCGCCCAAAGAAATCAAAGACAGCATAAATGAAAGATAGCTATCTATGTTTGGGACGCCTTTTATATCAATTGTGTTTATATCAATCATATCGGTTGTAACTATCTCATACTCGGGCTTTAAACCGCTAAACATGCGAGCTAGAGCTTGTCTCTCTTCCCAACTCGGATAATGTCCCAATTTATCAGGTTTAAGAATTATATGTAGGCGAGGCAGATGACGCTCAACAGCTGTTACTAATGCGCTTTCCAATCTTTCTTTCCTACGAACTGCACCATACAGGGGTTTGAGCAATGGCAAACCATAATTAGAATCTTCACGCTGGAAGAACACTAAATTAAAAATCTTATCAGAGCCGAACACTCGCCCACTCTCCCTATGTATGTATGAAAAACTTCCATTCTCGCTCTCAATATCTATATCAAGAGGATAGAGAGCTTCTAAGGAATGAAACTGACCTGCACGAGTATAAATTATTTCACCAAACCCATTACCAAAAATTAGCGCATTTCTAACTAATGAATGAATAGCAGGCCATGAGCGTGAGAAAGCTCTCTCAATGACAGATTTATCCTCACCCTCACCCTCAATTACAAAGCCAGGACCCGTAGTGAGGGTTGTCAAACCATTTATTAGTCCGAACACCGTCTCATCGGTTAAATAGAGTTCCCAATATTTCTTTATTTCCGAATGGCTCCTCTCCTTCTCTTTCGTATCAAGAGCGTATATTGGTGTAACAACTCCTTGCCACTTGTTTTCTTGCATCTGTCGTTTTCTTACTATCTTAATCATATTAGCTCCACAAACCACTTTGATGATTGAATTTCAATATCTTGGCTCGCTTTTGTTTTTCGTATGGGTTTCCACAAAGATAAATCAGGTGGAGTAGGCGCTTGCCTTGCGGCAAAAGAAAGCGCCAACATAAGAGCATCCACTAAATCATCATGAAGAGATTTCGTATATGGCCCAAAACTCGTTCTATCCTCATTTAAATAAACATATCCACTTAACTGGTCAGCAAGCTTGGGAAATTTACTGGGATTGAATTTGACTTTGTGTCTTAAAAACATCAGCTGAGCGTTTTTCACTAAATTAATCTTCTCTTTGCCAGAAATATAAACGCCCTCAACTGGATATTGACGGAGCTCATTAACAATCACATCACCAGGCCCGCCTCTATCAAGCATTATTTTAATAGGCTGGTATTTTTCAATCAACTCAACAAGCCTCGCCAGTTGTGAATCCCAATCACCCGTGAAAGTTTCGGCATGTATTACCGCTTCATTACGCAAATCATATAATACAACTGCTGTCTCGTCTATTTTTCTTGCCAAATCAACACCCATCACGAGCTCTTCAGAGCGACGAATTTCATAGTCAATCATATTAGCAAGAAGCATCTCCTCATCAAACACTCTATCAGTTACCGTCCTAAAACGAGCTTCGTAAAGGAGTTGAAACATTTCTGGAGGAAGAGTTTCTCTCGCTTTTTCTATCACGCTTCTTGGTATCCACCAGCACTCGCTTAAAGCAGGAGAAATCCGTATAGAATCTGATTGAGACCAAAGCTGATAAAATACATCCGATGAGACGAAGGGAGTGGAAGCCATCACTTCCACTACATTTTTTGACTTGCCCATCTGATAAAATAAGCCCCAATATGCTCGTGAGCGTATTCTTCCTATTTCATCAATTAGCAAATAATTCGGATGATAGCCCGTCCGTGTTTCCTCGCTTTGTGCAATAGCAAGCAGCCGTGTATTAAGAGGCTCTTGGAGCCAGATTTCCTCTTTGCTGAAGGTGCTTTCTGGACCGAGATAAACTCTATACGGAGAATTCTTAATCCAATTTCTAATCCGCAGGATGTGCTCCTTAGCAACATTAAGAGAAATTGAGCCTATCACACCAAAAGAATTTCTGAAATGCGTTAATTCAAGCAAGGCTATCATGTCAAGAAGATAAGATTTGCCAGCGCCAGTTGCGACCTTGACTAACAAACGCCTTCTGTTCTCGTATCCCAATCGCATTTTGAGATAGGCTGCAAGAGCATCATACTGAAATCCTCTCGGCTCTAATCCGAAAGTATGAAAGATTTCCCAAAGACAGAGATTTAACTTTGTGGCGTGTAACTTGCAGAAAATCTTATCTCTTCGTATTTCACGACCACAAACGGGACACTGCCTTATACTATTCTCGCTCACTAATTTCATAGTTCGGTAAAGTATTTCTTAATATTTTCATCCTTTCTTGATGAATAGCCTGGATTTGAACATCAATTTCTTCCAAAGAAACTTTATCAAGAGTCGCCAAGCGTGCAAGAGTTGAAGTAAGATTATCTATCACTTTTGATTTATTTATAAGACTTTTCTCTCGCCTGAGCTCATCAAGCATATCTTCAAGAATTATAGTTATCTCCTTCAGATGTCTATCGAGCTCGGAGCGAATTTTAAATTCTGATGTGAAGACTTCTGCTATTCTCTTTTCGCCCTTGACAACCTTATCAAGGACGCCTAAGTCGTCAAGTTCCGTAAGTATTCTAACGCAAGCAGCGAGTAAATCCACACGAGAACGACCATATCTATGAACATATTCGTCAAATTTATCAATCACCGCCTTGCTTTGAGGGGATGATGCACCTATGGGATAAGTTTTATACCGTGGCTCTTTTGATTTCTTCCCAATAGATTTTGTAGCCATTTTTATTGAAATCCAAAGATTTTGCTCTCGAATGGCATATATCAGGATTGAACTTCTTTTTCACAAACTGCTTAAAAACTGTTTTCAAAGCACGATAGAAATCCTGCTGTGGAGGTATCAACATACCAACATGTCTATTGAGGATTTCCTGCGAGCCACCTAATCCAGTTGCGAGCACTGGCTTCCCGAAAATTAAAGCCTCTGTCATTTGTAATCCAAAGGGCTCAGTCCAAATATGTGGAGCAATCAGAGCACCAACTTCTTCAAGATATTTTATCTTTTCACGCCAAGTGATATTGAAACGCACTTCCAGATTTTCGAGCTCCTCAGCTGCCTCTACACACGCCTGAGCAACATGCGGCTCCTGTGTAAAGAGAGCATCACCAGCCATTATGAAATTATAGGAGGGAAAGTCTCTTGCTAATTGCACTACAAAATGCGGGCCCTTAACTGTTGAAAAGCGAGCAAGGAATAAAATTGTTTTTCTATCGCCCTCGGTAGGCGTATAATCTTCATATAGTCTTGCTACGAATGGATAAGCATAGCGAAATCTGTGAATGCCTTTTGGATCTTTTTGTCTCAGTGCAGACATTATGTGTTTTGAAACGGCTATTACAGTGAAAGGAACATCCTGCGGAAAACTTTGAATGGCAGGCTGGAAATCCCACGAGAACAAACAGGGCGGGCAACTCTGCTTCTGTCTATACGCTAAACATTTCAGATAATGAAAATACTTGAAGTGAGTATCATCAATCACGAAATCACAGGTATCCAAAATCTCTAAATTATCAAGAATCTGCTTTTTCTCTAAATCATAAGGCGAAGCACCAATGCTGGGATTCCAGGTGGGATGATTAGACACTACTTCTATACCCTTTAATTTTGAGCCTTCGGGAGCAAACATGATTACCTCATGACCATCATCCCGCAAACGCAGAGCTAATTCCCGTGTGCGTATTTCTAATCCGCCATACAACCTATGCGAATTATCAGTAATTTTAAAAAATGGAGGAAACAAAATTCCTATTCTCATACCCACTCAACTCCTTCAAGTTTTCCAGGTTTAATCGCAACCGTCGCCAAATGCAATACCTCTATATCATCACAGAAGGTCGGCCGAAATCCTGCATGATGACATTTTAAAGCAAAGTAGAAATCCTCTGAAACTCGCCAGTAGTCATCCACTTCCTCTCGTGTAATTGTAAATTTAAAGTATGGCTCCTCAAGCTTCTCAAATACTTCTCTTTTCACAAGAACGCATCCTAATCCAAACAACATCGGGTCAATATCTTTTAATTCTCGCCTTTCTCCAGGGCGCACCTCAACTGGAGGATCTCTGCGGAAAGGAACCTGCGAATGATGATAACAGTGATATGATGCTTCCATTTTGCCTTTTTCCGCATATTTAGCAACGACAACTGGAGCATCAACTTCAAGCATTTTTGAAAGAGTGTCTGGCATGAGCACAATATCAGCATCCATCATAAGAAGATGAGTGCAATCGGAGTTCAGAAAGGAGCGAGCGATTTCTTCTCGTGCCTGGGATACTTCAAACTGTCGTGAAATCGTTAGGGGAATACCAGGAAATTGCCGCATAGTTTGGAGAATTGAAGAAATCACAGCGATGTGTAAAAACGGAAAAGATGGATGAAGCGGAACACCTATCATAGGCTTAGCATTTTTAACAGGCTCAAACTCCCACGCAAGCATTTCTATTTAAAAAATTTTGGTAATTTGATTGAAATTTCAGCTCGTCTTAAAAGAGCTGTCCCCATAGAAGTATCTTCCATGCTTACTGTGCCTATTTCGTATCCTTTCGTAAGGAAATAATCTATCAAATCGGCCACTTCCTCATCTAATTGAGCATCCTGATTAAGCGGGATTTTCTTATAAAGAACAATCACAGCAGAAAACTCATGAGAATATCCAGAAGAAAGAGAGTAAGCAGTTATGCTAGCTGCTGACAAATAGTATGCAAGTGCTGGGAATCTCGGAATCAAATCAGGCTCAGTATCGTAAGAAATTAAATGATACTGCTTGCTATCTGCGAAGGATTTGATGTCATTTCTTATTTTTTTAAGAGTATTCAAAATTTCTTGACCAAGACTCATTCTTTAAAAATAAAATTTAAGGAAATATATCCTTCTCGCTTTTTCTCCCTCACAAAGTCTCAACATAAATGGTTACTATTGTATCAACAATGGTATGAACTCCAAGCTCCTGACCTCCCAGCAAATCACTCCGCTCATCGTCTGGATTTGCCCAGACATTCACCTCTAAATTTGCTGGAACTTTGAGCACCGCAACTCCATCTGCGTCGGTCGTAGCTTCCGCTAGTATTTCAAGAGTTTCAGCATTCTCTGCGATTAAAGTTACATTCGGAACTCCTTCACCACTAGGATAATTATATACAAAAACTGTGATAGTTTTCTCGTCTAAATCGACACTCATATATGTATAAATCGGTCGTGAGACGAAATCTTTCTTTGGAATCAAATAGCCCATCTCATCTCGCTTGTGGCCGTCTTTTTCCCAGTAAATATCTACATGCTTGCCGACAGCTTTCTCGGCTAGAAGAACTTTATAATATCCGTTAGCATCAGTAGTTCCATTTCCATAAATTTCACCCGTCTTGCTGTCCTTCACTACGACGGTAGCGCCTGGCACAGGCTGTCTTTGGTGATTATAGACATAGCCCTGAATTGCAGGAGAGGATGGCTGACTAAATGCAGCTCCCAAAAGCCCCAAAAGAAGAATTAAGCCGACAGCCACCGGTATCAAGAATTTCTTCCACATCCTTCCTATTTCCCAATTTTAATCACTGATTATCCTTTTTTGCTCACATGCTCACAATAGCTCTCTGCACTTCAAAACAAATCCCAAATTCTCACTTTACGCCTCAGACTAACCTCCCCCCCCACCGTCTTGGGTGGAATAATGCCTGATTATATATTTCTATTTAGATTTCTCCTTATTTCTGGACCTCTATATAGATTATGTATTTCTCCATATCTTTCGGATAATTATATAGATTTCTGCTGCGTTTATGGGTTTCTATATAGCCAGTGTGAATCCCTCTTATATCTTTCATACGAGGGGATAATTAAGCATTTTTATCGGGTATTTGAAAGAAAATTTTATGCGAGGCATACATTTATATATCCCCTAAAACAATAAGGATATTGAGGAGGAGGAGGAGGAAGATGAGGATGACCCGAAAGGGGACAAATCCCCTTCCGAAAGGGTGCGTGAAAATGGCCGCAAATAAGACGGCCGGGAAGAAAGAGGGGAAGGGAAGTGGCGAGCCCTTCCCAAATGTTGAGGGGAACGCCGGCATGGATGGGGAAGAGACAGCAAATCTGAGCGAGGAAGAGATAGCAAGATATTTAACCGCACAACAGCGATTAGAGAGATGGCGAAAGATGATCGAGGAGGAACAAAAGATAGCAAAAGAATTTGAGGAAAAGAAGAAGGAAGCGAGGAAAACGATATTTGCGGAAATTGAAAGGAAATACGGCCTGAACGAGAGAGACATTGAGAAAGCGTTTTCGGAAATAAACAATAGGGAAGCGATAATTGCGGACATAATAGCAACAATAAACGAGGAAGGAAGGGAAGCATTAGAAAAGGAAGACATTAAAGAGAAAGCGGACATCCTAAAGATGACATATACAATAGGGAAGATGGACATAAAAGACATAAAGAAGATAGCACTGTTTTCAGAAAGCGCAAGAAAATACATGGAAGACATGGAAGCAAGGGAAGGGGAAAAAGAGATTCATCATGCGGGGAACATGTCAGAGGAAGCCTTGAAATTGCTTTGCTTTGTAAAGGAACAGGGAGGGAGAGTAACATGGACTGAATTTAAGAGATATGGAAAGGAAGAGCTGCATTTGGACACCGACACTCTGAACAAAAGAAGATGGGGATTGATAACAAGAGGGTATCTAAAGAGGGAACAAGGAGGCCGGGAACTAGTATTAACGAAAGCGGGCATGGCCCGATTAAAGGAGGAGGGATATTAAATCCCTCTTCCTTATTTTTTGAAATAAGAGAGGAGGGGAAAAGAGATGGGAGAAATTGAGAGGAAGATATGGAAAGAGATGGAAGAAAATAAAGAATTGAGAGAGATATTAAACGAAAACATGAAAAAGACGGCTGAGAGATTAGCGAACATCTCCTTTTTTAGCGAAACATTTAGGAAATTTCATGAGAAAATAGCAAAAGGGGAAATTGAGATTTTTTAATCTTTTCTTTCTTTTATTTTTTTGGTCATTTTCTATATAGATTTATATAGGAACTTATAGGATATGTATTTCTTGGTAGCAAGCAGATAGCATTATTTGGCAACAGTGATTTCTTTGAGTGTTAAGATAGCATAACGGTCCTGGCATTATCAAGCAGCCTTCTCGGAGCATTAATTTGATATTTCATAACGGTCCTGCGTGGCAGAGAGCAATTCGTGGCAAAGAGCACCTGCATAACCATTAGCGAGGCATAACGGTGGAAGAATTCTCTCAAAGGATAAACAAAAGCGGTCCTGAAAGTTGGCAGAGGCAGGCAGGGTAGATTGATTTCTTGAGGCACGGCGAAAATCCCTTTTCAATGAGAGAAGGATTTAAATACCCTCTTAAAGAATGGATTAATGCAATGTGGGGAAGAAAAGAAAGAAGGGGAAGGGAAATCATGGAAGCATGGAAGCCGAGAATCAAGCAAACCGCAGAGGCAATCTTAAACGGTGCAGAGATGGTCGGAAGAGCAGCATTGTTCGTAGTAATAGTGCTAGCGCTTGAGTTGGCATGTGTGGGGCTGGTGTATATTGTGTGTGGGAGGTGGTGAAAAAGATGGAAATGAGCGAGGTAATTAAGCGAGCAGAAAAATTAGCCAATGATAAGTGCATCCGATGCATTCTTGAGTTCAAAGATGACCGAAGCATTTGCAGTCATTGCTTTTCGTTGGGCAGAAACTACATGGCACACCAAAAGCTACAGAGGTTCAAAGAGGAAACGGGCTTTGAATTGTGTTTTGAAAACGGGCAATATGTATTAAAGGAGGTGGGTAAAGAATGAGGAGAGCAGAAGCAGTAAGACAGACAGAAGAAACAAAAAGAAAAATAATGAAATTGGTAGAGCAGGCGCAGAAGGCATTTGAGAGTGCAGAGCGAGCAGAAAAACAGTTGGAAAGAGCAAGGGAAAGAGCGAGCAGGGCGAGGAGGCGAAGGCAGCGAACAGTGCAGAAGTTTTTGAGCGAATACAGGCGGATAACAGGGCTGAGCATAAGAGAAACGCAAAAAGCAATAGGATGGATGAGCATGAATTTGGATCCCGAGATGGAAAGAGAAGCGCTTGAGAGGCGGAAGCGAGTGTTTAAGGAAATGATAGACGAAGCAAGCGATTGGGCGGATGTGATGGCGGTGATTAACAGAATGGCATACGAGGCAAGAAAAATAATAGCATTCAAAAATCTGGCAAACTATGAGGAGATCCTAAGCGCAGCTTGGCAACTCGGATACCTTACCGACAGCGAGGTAGCAATAATAATGAAATACGGCGGGAAGGAGGTGGATTAGACCTCCCTTTCCTCTATTTTTTAGGAGGTGATATAAAACAATGCAGATAGGTAAATTAATAGCAGCAGGCAAATTAGTAAAGCAAGCGATAATGCAATTTAGCAAGGAAGGGTGGCGAAGGATAAAAAATGATAAATGGCTGCGAGAGGAATTAGGCATAACAAAGGAAGAAAGCAATATTCAATGGATATTCTATTGGCACCCCAAGACAAAGCAAACAATGGTAAGAAAAAGAGTGTTAGACTTGGATAGTCTGTCTTGGCAGGAGTATTTGTATGAGATAAGGAGGTGATAAAATGGCAAAGCTAGGATTTGCTGAATTAGAAAAATTAATAGAAGCGAGGCTTGATATGGCGAAGGAGGAAATCCTACGAGGCAACTTCAGAAACGCAAGGATACTTTTGGCAGAGGCAATCATTTTCGGCAAAGAAAGAATGGTAGATTTATTAGGTGAAGAGAAAGCAAAGAAAATTTGGATGGAGTGAGGCAAAAAAATGGCAAAGGAAGTCATAATATCAATTTATCCCGATACGGGTGATATACGGCCCGAGGAGCGGGAAGATATACATAAGTGCCGGGAGAAAATGATGCAAGCGCTCAAGGCGAAAACTGGCATTGATTTCAAATTAACGGTAGTTTACTGCCTTAACACCGATGAGAGATGTGTGGAAGTGGAGCCAGATGTCGTAGATGATGAGACAGCAAAAAAGATAGACGGATTAACGGTAAGCAGCGGCGAAATAGAGATGGAAGTTACCGCTGAGTTTCCGCCAGACTATATTCCGCCTTCGCTGAGAGCTAAAGAAATCTGTGAAATACAAAAACAATAACCACATCAGAGCCGATTTATTTTTCGGCTCCTCATTCTTTTATCCTTTTTCTTTTACCACCTAAAGGTGGAGAAGAAGCAGGCATTATTGCCTTGCTTCTCTCTCTTTATAACTAGCGATTTATGGCCTGCTTTTTTATAAAGATATTTGCTGGCTCATAACATTCCTTTGCTGGTTATATATAAATGGCAGGCCCTTTTTCTTTTTTATTTTATAGGCCGATCCTATATAGGCTTAGAGGTAAGGAATTTCCTTTGCCTCTCAGCAAGCACAGGAATTTCCTTTGCTCTTTGTTTTCTTTTCTTTTTTCTTGGCTGGCTGGATCTGGCTGGCCTCTTTTTTATAGATCCCTTTCTTGGCCTGGCCCTTCATATATATAGTATAAGAATTTGCTGAAACTCAAATCTGGTGAAAGATAAATCGCCAAACTCAGCGGAAAGGTTGTCAAACAGCAAAAAGAAGAAAGCAGAAAAGAGATAAAAGGAAAAGAAGGAAGCAGAGGCGATTTTGGATTTTAGCACCTTCCAAGCATTCACATGTTGAGGCGGAAAGAAGACACCTGAAGCGCCCTTTCCGCCACGAGGCCGCCGAGCTCGTCATCTCCTTCATCATGCGAGCAAATATCTTTCCCTTCCCATCTTCTTTCTGGAAATCTGCACTCCATCCCTTCTGAAAAATCCTTTCTATTGAAATAATCTGACCCATGCATCTCTTCTCAATCTCTTGCCATCTTCCGCCATTTTTCAAAAGGGCGGGTTTGGTGAGAGCTGGCGGATCTCGCACCAGAAACGATTTCCGCCTCCAAATACATCTATATATCCCCACCCATCTTTTGCTAAGAACTTTAAGGTTTAAATTTGAGATCCAGATTTGACATGTAAAAGATATTGAGGGAGAGGCGAGATACGAGCAAAAGCAAGGATTTGGCACGAGATAGAAATTCACAACCCTTCAATGCATAACGCAGACAGAAACACAGAGCATTCCACGACAAAGGTCCTGAAGACGGCAACTAGCAGGCAAAGGCATTCAGCAAAAGCATAACGGGAATTCCATGACAGAGCTGGCATCTTCCACCATTTGCTTGTTATTAAAATTTGCTTAAAAGATATTAAGTATGTATATCCCCTCCTACCTCTACTCTCTATATCTCTATATATAGCAGGTGAAGACCAACGGCGAAAGAAGTGTTTAAAGCATGGAAAGGATTTCCTTTCTTCCTTCCTATATATATCTGGAAATGCAAGGGAGAAGGGAGATATATGAGGAGGAGAAAGAAGAGAGGAGAGAGGAGACCGACGACAGCCTCATATACATAAGCATGCGAGACGGAGGCACAGAAAAAGTGGTATTCGTGAAAATCATTAAGAGAGTGCCAGAAATAGCCATGGGGCGATGCCCTGCATGTGGCAGGAAAGTAAATCATCTTGGCATACCAGGGACGCCTTATTTCCAGTGCTTGGCGTGTGGAGCGGTTTGTAAGGAGCGTGAAATAGTGCGAGAGAGTATAAGGAGGTGGTGGCTGTGAAATTCTGTGAGCTGTGCAAACACTGGGATGGCAAGCAGTGCGGCCACGAAAATCGTGCCTTCGTTCAGAAGGATGAATATGGATGCCAGTATTTCAGACCAAAGAGCGAACAGGCGGCAAGGGAGGCGCTTCGGATACTAAAGGAAAAGGAAAGCAAGCTGAAAGAGGAAACGACAGTAATACAAAAATGGGCAAGGCTGCAGTTGGAAAAGATGGGCGTTAATCCAGAGCGCCTAGCGAGAGCGATACATAAGTATTGGCGGTTGTATTGGTGGGAGCCGAGGAGACATTCCGAGGCGATGTATAGAGAGGCTAAAAGGCTGATACGGCGTGCAAAATCGGCAGAGATGCAAGGCATGCTAAGCAAAATCATAAACGAGCATGAAAGAGCAAAAGCACTGGAGGAAATGGAGCTGGCGAGGGCGCATCCAAAAAGCATGTATTGGAGGGAAACAGTAAGGCAGCCATTAGTGCAAAGAGTAGCGAAATTCCTTGAGGGCGATGTGAAGTTGGCGTGGTTGATAGTAACGAGCAACAAGGAAGACTTTGATATGATATTGAAGACGGGCAGGCAACAAGTCTGGAAGAGGCGAAGGGAGCCACGGATTCCAGTCCATATAAAGAAATATTGCAAGCTATTGATGGCAAGAGATTTAGATATATCAGAGGTGCCAATGAGTGTCTTGGATGAGCTGCAGGACCGAGGCCTTGCGAAAGTGAGCGAGGAAGAAGGCAAAGTGATACCCACCGAATACCTACAATTGCT
>Ga0190306_1000385_pt1 | contig 15531 bp, 14 predicted proteins | sample 48700734_MG_FD_161657 | JGI IMG/M metagenome (GOLD analysis project Ga0190306, IMG submission 161657) | Hydrothermal vent sediment bacterial communities from Southern Trench, Guaymas Basin, Mexico - 4870-07-3-4_MG | ecosystem: Environmental > Aquatic > Marine > Hydrothermal vents > Sediment ... | reverse complement strand
TTTCGAAATTCTTCCTCATAAAGCAGATTTAAAAATAAAAGTTTTTGGCTCCTCAAAAAGAGAACTTTTTTTAAATGCGATGAGAGCGATGTTTGAAGCAGCCGGAATAAAGTCGGAGGGAAAAGTGGTCAAGAGAAAGATTAAAATTCAATCTCCAGATATTCTACAACTTCTTGTAGATTTTTTAAGTGAGATTTTATATTTAAGCGAAACAGAGAACGAAGCTTATTTTAATATAAAATTTAAAAAATTCTCTGATAATACCCTTGAGGGAGAACTTTTTGGAAAAAAAATAAAAAAGAAAGAATTAATTATTAAAGGGGTTACCTATCATGACTTAGAGATTAAAGAGAAAAAAGGAGATTATGTAGCAATAATTCTGTTTGATGTTTAAAAAGACAGTCTTAATAACCCTTGCAAAATTTATTTGAGGGGTTAAAAAGATAATAGAACAGGAGGTGAAGGAAATGAGAAAAAATCTTCAGGAGTTTTTTAGTCGATGGTTGAAGGATTTAGAAAGGAAGATAGAGTCTTTTAGTAAAATGACTGAAAAAATCGATAGATCTGTTGAAGAACTGAAAAAGATAATCTATCAAGTTCAAAGAAACCAGGATACGCTTGTAAATATATTAGAAGAGAATCAAAAGATCTTTGACAAATTAATATCTCAACCATCCTTTCAAAAAGGATTTGCAGTTGTTTTAGATTGGCTAAATTTGTATCTTGCTTTGAGAGACGAAAAACTAAATTTTCCAGGACAAAGATTGATTGATCGTTTAGTAGAATTAACAGGAAAGCCTCAGATAGGAGCCTTCGCCTTTTGTGAGGGATACCTTTCAGACGGAACAAGAAATATGCTCGAGGAAGCCGGGTTTATATGCATTTCTTGCACGGATGCCGATGAGAGAATAACAAAATTGTTGGAAAACAGTCTCTTTCCAAATGAAAGAATTGATACAATTTTCCTAATTACAAACGACCAAAGGTTGATGCGAAGATCCAGAGAAATAGCATCTTTCTTTAAAGAAAAGAATTTAATTTCCATGAGCCTTGAGGGAAGGCTAATAAAGGATCCAGAGAGAAGATATTTTATCAGGCTTCAAAAAAGAGGAGAGAAACACCCCATGGCTTTAGAAGAAAATCCATTTACATTAATAGTTCAGAGAATAAAGAAAGAGAGGCTTACCATACCTTCTGAAGATCCATATGAGTTATTTCTTCTAATTGTAATAAGGGCTCTTCCGGAACTTAAGACAAAAACCCATAAAAGAGGTTTTCATAATTTAGTAAATACTATCTGGGAGACTTATCTTTACGCAAATGAGGCTATCTGGAGAAATGATAACCTTAAAAAGATAGTTTCAAAAGATAACCTGCAATTAGCCCTTGGGGCGCTTATAGATGAGACAGATTTTATTAAAAAGATAGAAGGAGAGAAGGTCTATTACATAGTTGATACCCAGAGCGAATTTTGGAAAAAATGCGTCTCTTTATTTAAAGAGGCAGAGGTAGAAAGATACGTGAGATAGAGGGGCACTTGCCCCTCTATTTTTTTTAGATATAATGGAGTATCAACCATGATTTCTAAAAAAGATTTTATAAAAATTAACGATTATCTTTGGGAAATTCCAAAAAGTTTCAGGTCGGATATGAGAGTCCCGGCAAGAATTTATGCATCCAAGAAATTGTTGGAAGACTGTTTTAGAGATAAATCACTTCATCAATTGGTAAACATCACTACTCTTCCAGGAATTGTAAAATATGCTTTAGCGATGCCAGATGCCCATGAGGGCTATGGTTTTTGTTTAAAAGGAGACACTAAAATTTTGAGTAATTTTGGTTTTTATCTTCCAATTAAGGATTTTCAGAAAAAGGAGAAAGATTTTACTTTAAAAATTGTAGATTTTAAATTAAAAAAGTTAGTTGAGGCCTCAATTCAAAAATTCTTGAAAATAAAACCAAAAAGTAAAGTATTTAAAGTAATTACTAAAACTGGTAGAGAAATTGTGGCTACTGGAGACCATCCATTTTATACTCCTAAAGGAATGATGGTTTTAGAAAAGCTAAATCCCGGAGATAAAATTGCAATTTTCCCTTTTGAAGGAGTTCCTTATGAGGAGCCTTCAAATGAGATTATAATTGACGAAAAGGATATTAAAAAAACTCTTAATAAAATAGGTGTTAAAGAAGACACTCCTCGATTTAGAATAATTTTACAAAAATTAAAAAAACGCTCTCTTCTGCCTTTAACTTACAACCATCCCAAACTTCCTTATCTTCTAAAAATAATGGGATTTGTTTTTGGTGATGGAACAATGAATTTTATTGGAAAGAGAGGTGATGGAATTGTGGGATTTTTTGGAAAGAAAGAAGATTTAGAAGAGATTAGAAAAGACATTAAAAAAATTGGCTATACTCCTTCGCCAATTCATATTCAAAAGGAAGAAAGAATCTATAAAGGAAATAAGAAAATTTATATCAAGCACTCTTTTTGTGTGAACGCAAGCAGTTTCTTGGTGCTTCTTCAAACCTTAGGGGTGCCAAAAGGTAAAAAAGTGTTTCAGAGATATCGAGTTCCAAAATGGATTTTTAAATGTCCTTTGTGGCAAAAGCGATTGTTTCTTGCTAGTTTTTTTGGAGCAGAGTTAAGAACTCCTCATCCAAGAAAAGGAAGAAAAACGATGTTTAATTGCCCAGTATTACAAATGAATAAGGCTGAAAAGTTAATTTCTAATGGTAGGTTGTTTTTAGAAGATATATCTAAACTTCTTAAAGAATTTGGCGTGGAAACAATTTATATAAAGCAGCGAAAAAAGCATATTAATGTTAAGGGGGAGATTTCTTGGGGATTAGATTTAGTTTTTTCTTCAAAAATAGAAAGTTTAATTAATCTCTGGTCCAAAATTGGTTTTGAATATAATAAAAAACGCAGTTTTGTCGCTAATGTTGCCCTTCAATATCTCAAATACAAACAAAAAATATTAGAAGAGAAAAGAGAAGTAATTGACAAAATTGTTCCTAATTTATTAAAAAAAGGTTTAAGTTACCAGAGAATAGCCTTGCAACTTGCTACCGGCAATCCTTTAACAAAAAGATTTATAATTGATGTGTGTTGGAAAATTAATAAAAGATTGAAGAATATTTCTCCTCAGGTTCCTGCTAATTTTCCCACTTTTCAAGAGTATTTTAAAACAGTAACTTCTAAATTAGGTAAAAGTGGGATAGTATGGGATGAAATTGCAGAAATTAAAAGGATTTCTCATAAAGATTGGGTTTATGATTTTACTATAAACCATCCTTCTCATAATTTTATTGCTAATAACTTTGTGGTTTCAAATTGTATTGGAGGAGTTGCTGCTACCAAATTTCCAGATGGAGCAATTTCTCCTGGCGGAATCGGATTTGATCAGAACTGCGGGGTTAGATTGCTAAAATCAGAATATACAGAAAAAGAAATCAGGCCTTATTTAGACAAATTAGCAGAAGAGATTCAAAAAGAAGTTCCATCTGGGTTGGGAAGAGGAAGGAAAGTTAAGTTATCAATTGAGCAAATTAACAGAATTTTAGAAGGAGGAGTGCCTTATTTGGTGGAAAAAGGTTATGGAGAAAAAGAAGATGTTGAGAATTGTGAGTACAAAGGAAGAATGGAAACAGCTGATGCAAGTTGCGTTTCAGAGAAAGCCAAAAACAGAGGGAGAAATCAAGTTGGAACTCTCGGATCCGGAAATCATTTCTGCGAAATTGATAGGGTAGATGAAATTTATGATGAGGAAGTCGCAAAGAAATTTGGTTTATTCAAAGGGCAGGTTGTAGTATTAATTCATACAGGTTCTCGAGGCTTAGGCCATCAAAACTGCACAGATTACTTAAGAATTTTGATGCCTATTTATCCAAAATATGGAATAAGATTACCAGATAAAGAATTGTGCTGTGTTCCTTTTAATTCTCCGGAGGGGCAAAGGTTTTTTAGGGCAATGTCGGCTGCCTGTAATTTTGCCTGGGCAAATCGGCATATGATTTCTTATTATGTAAGAAAAGCCTGGAAGAAAGTTTTAGGCGAGAGTGCAAAATTAACACTTTTGTATGATGTCGCGCACAATATTGCCAAAATTGAAGAGCATGAGGTTGATGGAAAGAAAATGAAACTAATTGTCCATCGAAAAGGAGCAACAAGAGCCTTTCCTCCGGGACACTCAGAACTTCCCGAAAAATATAAAGAAACTGGGCAGCCGGTAATTATTCCGGGGTCAATGGGAACAGCATCTTATGTTCTTGTGGGAGAAGAGAAATCAAAAGAGGCATGGCATACAGTTTGTCATGGTGCAGGTAGAACTATGTCTCGCGCTAAAGCCATTAAAACAATTTCTGGGAGAAATGTGGTAGAAACATTAGAGCAAAAAGGAATTATTGTAAAATGCTATTCTTTTAAAGGTGTGGCAGAAGAAGCACCCCAGGCTTATAAAAATGTAGATGAAGTAGTAGATGTGGTGCACAAAGCAGGACTTTCTAAAAAAGTTGCAAGACTTGTGCCTTTGGCAGTAATTAAAGGAGAGTAAAAAGGAATTAAAAATTTAAATTTCAAAATGCAAAGTAAATATTTCGAAAATTCAAAGAAGGTAAATTATTCGATGATTTATGAAAAGAAGACTTCCAAAAAGTGTCAGGAAATATTTAAGGAGAAAGAAAGCTTGCATTAGGCGAGAGGTTTTTGATGTAGAAGAACAAGAAAGGTTAATTCAAGAGCTTTATAAAAAATTTCTTAATCCCAATTCTTCTAAAAAGCAATCATTAAAAAATTGATTTTTAACTATGCTGATTCGAGAAATCTACAAATTAGCAATTCAAAAAGGAATAGAAAGCGATTTTAGAGGGAGGGCTGGTATTGAGAAGTTACTTCAAAGAAGAAAAGAAGTGTATGAAAAAATGTCAGAAGAAGAGAAAGAAGAGTTTGATTTAGAGAGTTTGGAAAACCCTTTTTCAGATTCAAGAATTCTTCATATTGCCGAGGATAAAGAGATAAAAAAAGTATTAGTTGGTATTGATATTGAGCCAGCAGAGATTTTGTTGGCAAAAGAATTGGGGGTTGATCTTGTAATTTCTCATCACCCTTTAGGAAAGGCCCTTGCAACATTACATGAAGTAATGGAACTTCAATGCGATGTATTGGCTCAATATGGAGTTCCTATTAATATTGCCGAAAAATTAATGAAAGAAAGAATTTCTGAGGTAGCAAGAGGTCTAAACAGGGTAAATCATCAAAGAACTGTTGATTGTGCAAAGTTGTTAAAAATAAACTTAATGTGTCTTCATACCGTTTGTGATAATTTAGCGGCACGGTTTTTAAAAGAAGTGATTGAGAGAGAAAATCCAGAAAGATTAAAAGATCTTTTAACTCTCTTAAAATCAATTTCTGAGTACAAAAAAGCCACAAAACTTGGAGCCGGCCCTAAGATTTTTGTTGGAGATAAAGAAAACCGATGTGGTAAAATTGCCTTAACAGAAATTACTGGAGGAACAGAAGGTTCTCCAAAACTTTATGAAAAAATGGCTCAGGTTGGAATTGGCACAGTTGTCGGAATGCATATTTCAGAGGAACATAAAAAAGAGGCTGAAAATGCTTTGATAAATGTAGTAATTGCAGGCCATATGTCTTCCGATTCTTTAGGAGTGAATCTGTTTTTAGATGAATTAGAAAGAAGAGGAATCGAGATAATTCCTTGTTCAGGTTTAATAAGGGTTTCAAGAAACTAAACTCTTTGCTGCGAACTTATTTATTGGCGCTGGCTGAAAAGCCAGCTTTTTGTTATGATTAAATTAATGAGAACAGGAATTGCTACACTTCCATTAGATACAGGACATTGCCCTCCTTGGCTTTTTGAAAGAATGAAAAAATTGTCTAGGGCAATTTTAATTGCCATTGTTGAGGAGTTTGGAGAAGAAGAATTTTTAAGAAGGATTTCAGATCCTGTTTGGTTTCAAAGTTTGGGTTGTGTTATTGCCTTTGATTGGAATTCGTCAGGATTGACTACTTTAACTTTAGCAGCTTTGAAAGGAGGAATACGAGGGATTGAAAAAAATTTGGGAATTTTTGTTTGTGGAGGGAAAGGAAAAACTTCTTTAAAAACACCAGAGCAAATTAAACGATGGGGAGAAGTGATAGGATTGGATCAGAAGAGGATTGAAAGTTTAATTTATGCCTCAAAAATTTCTGCAAAAATTGACAATTCTGCGCTACAAGATGGCTATACTTTATATCATCATAATTTAGTTTTTACTCATAGCGGAAAATGGGTAGTAATTCAACAAGGATTAAACGATAAAAATGCAACCGCAAGAAGATATCATTGGTTATCAGATAAGGTAAAAGATTTCACAGAAGAACCACATTCAGGTATTGCAACTCAAAGAAAGGTGAAACCCTTAAATTTGATTGCTAAAAAAAGCAAAGAAACAAGAGAAATTTGTACAGAAATGGTGAGGGAAGAACCAAAAACTTTTTTAAGAAATTTTTCTTCTCTTCAGAAACATTCCACCTCTTTAATTAAAAAACAACAAATCGGACAGCTTACTTTAATGAGCCTAAAGGACGTAGAGTTTCATTGGCACCCAGTATTACAAGAGAAATTTGATTTAAGAAGGCTAAGAAAAACAATTGAAGCAGCCCATTTTCTAAAACCAAAAACTTTCGAGGAATTGGTTAGAATTAAAGGAGTAGGTCCAAAAACTTTGAGGGCTTTAACTTTGGTGGCGGAGTTAATATATGGCAAAAAACCTTCTTATGAAGATCCAGCGAGATTTTCTTTTGCTCATGGAGGCAAAGATGGCACTCCTTATCCTGTATCTAGGCCAACTTATGATAAAACAATCGAGATTGTAGAAAAAGCTATTCAAAAAGCCAAAATTTCGCTAAAGGAGAAAGAAGCAGCAAGAAGAAGGTTACTCGATACAGTTTTATTATGAAAGCAACTTACAAAAAGACTCGAAAAAGAGCAAAAAGAAGAAAACTAACATATCGTACCCCTTCAAGGTTTATAATTCAAAAATGTAGAGAGGCCTGGAAAAAGAAAAAAACTTGATTATGTGGAGTTTGTTGAAATTACTCATAGCTGGTTTGGTATTCATAAATATTTTAGGAGAGAGCCACATCTCAACACACCCTCTTATATTGCCAGATTTTTCTTTTAAAGAGGAGGCCCTTATAAGAGAAAAGCAGGATTTTATAGAGATAAATTTGGAAGAAAATAAATTGTCGCTTTTTGAAAGAGGGACTTTAAAAGATACTTTTAATATCTTGGCCAAAGGTAATCCTGATCTCTGGGGAGGAACCCCAGCAGGTCTTTATCATGTTTTGAAGAAACATAAAATCAGCTATTCTAATATTTCCAATGTATATATGCCCTATAGTGTTCATTTTTATGGTAAATACTATATCCATGGTGAACCTTATTATAAAAACGGCAAGAAGTTGAAATCGTCATTTTCTGGCGGATGCATAAGATTAGACAATCGCTCTGCCAAAGCAGTGTTTAATTTTGCAAAAAAGAATATGCCGGTTTTGGTAATAGATCAAAAGAACAAAACTTCACCCCAGCCTCAAATTTCCAATCCAATCTCCCTTTCTGCTAAAAGCTATCTTGTGGCAGATTTAGATTCAGGCCGAGTGCTTTTAGAGAGGGATTACCTTACACCTTATCCTATTGGAGAGTTATCATATCTATTAGTTGCTTCTGTTGTGGCAGAAAATGTAGATTTAAGAAGAGAGGTAAAAATTACAAAGGCCATGTTATCCAAAGAGGAAGACTCAATATTAAAAGAAGGTCAAAAATATGGAGTTGTAGAATTGCTTTACCCTATGCTTGTTGGATCGTCAAAAGAGGCCATGATAGTTCTAACATATTTTTTGGGTCAGGATAAAACGAAGGCTTTAATCCAGGAAAAAACAAAAGCGATTATGATGGAAGGGGCAGAATTTGTATCATTTGACGATCTAACTCAAAACAAGGCCTCGGCAAAAGATCTTTTTTATTTAGCAAGATATATCCTTTTTAACAGGCCTCCTCTGTTCGATATTACAAAAGGTAAATTAGTAGATTTTGCTGGCCAGTTTAAAGATATAAAACTCAAAAACCAAAATATTTTTTCAAAAAAGGAGGATTTTATTGGAGGAAAAACAGGGTTTGTGCCCGGCTTTGGGAAAACAGGATTATTTGTATTTCATCTAAAAAATAGCCAGAAATCGCATAGAATCACTATTATAATTTTGGGAGCAGATGATATAAAAAAAGAAGTTGAAAAAATATTAACATGGCTTAGAGAATTTTAAAGTATGGAAAAACTCACATTTCAAACATTTTTAATAGAAGGGATAATTGTGATTTCTATTTTTTCTCTAGGTTTATTTATGGCTCAAACAGCTTGGAAGATCATGATACAGGAGGAAATTGAAGTACCCACCTTAACAATAGGCGAATTTGTATTTCTTTTCTTTTTTGGTACCTGTCTAATTTTGTTCCTTGCTTACCTTCCAAAACTTAAAAAAGTAAAAGGTAGAATTTTTCAAGTACTATATTTCTTCTCAGGAGCATACGGGGCCTTGATTACCTTCTTTTTACTTTTTTCCTACTTACCAAACAATTTTTTATTTACAAACCTTTTCCCGCTTCTTTCTTGCGCTTTGCTTATATATCGCCGAGCAAAACATCCAACCCTTTTAAACCATAATCTTTTTATTGGATTGGGTTTAGCAGGTATTTCTGCGATGCTTGGGCTAAGTTTTAAACCAGAAACTCTTTTAATAATTTTAGGCCCGTTGTCTATATATGATTTTATTGCTGTTTATAAAACAAAACATATGCAGAAAATGGCAAAATCTATGCTTGAGAGTGGCACAATGATGGGATTAATAATTCCTAACAGACTTGCTAATTTTTGCATTTCTTTGAAGGAGGCCAGACCTGGTAAAGAATTTGTAATTCTTGGTGGAGGAGATATTGCTTTTCCTCTAATATTTGCCTCTTCTCTTATTCCGGCCGCTGGAATTAAAAATGCTTTAATTGTAGCAGTTTTTGCAGTTTTTGGAATTTTACTTACACTTTTCTTGTTTCTTTCACAAAAGAAAAGAAGACCTCTGCCGGCTCTTCCTACAATTTCATTTTTTACAATTTTTGGATATTTAGTGGTTAAATTTTTAATATGAAAAATAATTAAAAATAAAAAATTAAAAAACTAAAATGGCAAAATTAAGTAAAAAACAAAAATATCTCCAAATTGCCCTAAATAGCACTTTAGAGGAAGCAAGAGATATAATCTCTCGGCTTCCTTTAGATAAGAGAATTATTATTGAAGCAGGTACCCCATTAATTAAAAACTATGGGGTTGAGGGAATTAGAGCAATCAGAAATTTTTGGAGCGCTAAAGTTTTAGGAAATTCCCAAGAAGAAATGAGAACAGGGGACTGGAGAGATATTTTTCGAGCCATAAAAGAAGAGGAAATAGAAAAAACACAAAGAGTTTTATCAACTCCTTATATTGTTGCAGATTTAAAATGTATGGACCGAGGAAAAACAGAGGTTAGATTAGCAAAAGAGGGAGGAGCGAGCGCGGCAACGGTTCTGGGATCTGCGCCTTTAGAGACAATAAATGCTTTCATTGAGGAATGTAAAAAATTAGAACTTGATTCAATGATTGATATGATGAATGTAGAATACCCACTTTCAATTTTAAGAGAGTTAAAACAATTACCTGATGTTGTAATTTTACACAGAGGAGTTGATGAGGAAGATTATAATCCCGAGAAAGAATTACCTTTTTATGAGATTCAGAGAATTAAAAGCCAATATGATATTATGGTATCAGTAGCAGGAGGAGATACAATTCAAGAAATACAGACAGCAGTGTTTAATGATGTAGATATAGTGGTTGTTTGGAGAAATTTTTATAAAAGTTCAAAAGAAACAGCAAAATTAGCAAGAGAATTTTTAAAGGAAATTAGGTAGCTATTTATTGTTCTTGCCCGCTAATTTTTTAAACCCTTCTAAAATCTCTACAGGTAAAGCAAAGATTACAGTCTTTGAAGGATCGGGTTGAAGGTTGTCAATTGTCTCAAGCGTTCTTAGAGATAAAGCGCCAGGAGTTGAAGAGAGAATTACTGCTGCAGAGCTTAAATTTTCAGCAGCCTTTATTTCTCCCTCTGATTTAATAATAATTGCTCTTTTTTCTCTCTCTGCTTCAGCCTGGGCCGCCATTGCTCTTTTCATGCCTGCTGGCAATTCAATATCCTGCATTTTAATTGCAGTTACATCAATTCCCCAAGCATCAGTTTCTGCGTCGACCACTTTTTTAATTTCAGTTGCGATTCTTTCTCTTTCTGCCAAAAGAGTATCAAGTTCAACTCCCCCGACAATGTCTCTTAAAGCCGCAAGAGCGTATTGAGATACAGCATAGCGATAGTTTTTAACTCTTAAAACTGCATATTCTGGAACTTGTACCCTAAAATATACAACTGCATTTATTCCTACAGGAACGTTATCTTTTGTAATTGCTTCCTGCCTTGGCACATCAACCGTTGTTATTCGCAAATCCACTTTTATCATTTGTTGAACACCCGGAAAAATCCAAGTCAATCCAGGTTGTCTTGTGCTTGTATACTTTCCCAAAGTTAAGATTACTCCTCTTTCATATTCCTTTACTACTTTTAATCCTGAGAGAAGGAAGAAGATTAAAATGATTACAAGCCAAAAAAATAGCGCCGCCATGTTTTTCTTTTAATTGTTAATTCTAATTTTTCATTATAACAAATCTTTAAAAAATTAAAAAATTTTAATCATGTAGGTGTTTTTTAATTTATATCCAAGTTTTCTAAAATAATCTCTCACTCCAACTCCTGCAATCACGGCTATTTTTTTTAGCCCAAATTCTTCTTTTGCAATTTTTTCTGCTTCTTTTATTAGTTTTTTGCCAAGACCTCTATGTTGAGGAGCGATTTCTTTCTGGTAAAGAGAAACAAGTTTTCCATAAGTATGAACTTCTCTTATAATTGCTGCTTCCTCAAGCACTGAAAGAAAGTGTTTTTCTCTTGTAAAATATTGAGAGGGAATTCTAAGCCTCAAAAGGGAAAATAGTTTCGCCCTTTTTTTATTTTCAAAACTTAAAAATATTTCATAACCTTCTTGAGCCCAATAATCCTCTCTGAATAAATAAATCTTTTCCTTTGGATCATAATTTTCTCTTACCTCTCTACATCTTATACACTTACACCGCCATCCTTCTTTTTGCATTTCTTGGTGAATAATTTGCCTTAAGTTAGAGATTTTGGTAGGTCCCTCAATTATTGCTTGAGCTGGAATATCTCTAACAATTCTTTGGATTCTCACCCAATAAGGCACCACTTTTTTAATTTCTTTTAAAAGCCAAAGAATCTCTTTAAAGGAATATGGCTTGTATTTACCTTCTTTATAAAGTTTATATAACGGAGCCTCTTTTAACAAAGCACAAGGATAAATTTTTAAATAGTCTGGGCAAAATCGTGGATCGTTAAATAATTGTTTAAACATCTCTAAATCTCGTTTTAGATTTGAACCATAAAGATTTGGCATCATCTGATAGCAAATCTTAAACCCAGCATCCTTTAAAAGTTTTGTTGCTTTAATTGTTTCCTCTACTTTATGACCCCTACGGTTTAGCTTTAAGACATCATCGTAAATGCTTTGAACTCCTAGTTCGACTCTTGTAACTCCTAGCCGTCGTAATCTTTTTATTTCTTTTTCGTCAATAAAATCAGGCCTTGTTTCAATAGTGATTCCAATAATTCTGCGTTTTGCCTTCTCGTTTTTCTTTTGCTCTTTTTCTAAATCACTTTTTTGAATTTTGAATTTGAAATTTTGAATTTGTTTGGAATTTGGTTCTTGGAGTTCGGAATTTTTAAAATCATTTGCTGCTCTAAAACATTCTTTTATAAACCAAGTCTGATATTTTTTTGGATAATAAGACCATGTTCCACCTATAATTCTTAAATCAATTTTATCTATAGAATGTCCGATTTCTTCTAAAGTTTTTAGTCTTTTTTGAACCTGTAAATATGGATTATATTTTAAAGACATTGCTCTATCAACTGCAGGTTCACCTTTTACATAACTCTTTGGAATGCCTTTCTGATAAGGGCAATACAAGCATTTACCTGGACAAGGGTAGGGTTTTGTTAAAACAGAAACAATTACGATACCAGAAAGAGATCTGATTTTTTTGATTTTTAAAAGCTCCTCTAAATTTCTATCTCTTTCTATTCTTTTTTCTTTTAATAACTTATGGTAAGCTTTTAATAACAAAGAATTTGATAGGAAATCAATTGAAAAATCCGCTGCAATTTCTCTTTTCAGTTTTTCTAAAGTTTTTCTGTCTTTCTTTGCTGCTTTTTTAAGTTTTAAAATTAAAATTTCAGCTGGTTGCATGAAAGAGGAATACGCTCAATTTTTATTAGAAAAAACAAAGGAGGATTATAATAAGATTACTAATCATTTTTCCAGAACAAGAAGTTATATTCCGAAGGATGTCCTATATTTGAAAAAGTTTATAAAAAAGGGTGAGAAAATTTTAGATCTCGGCTGTGGAAATGGGCGACTTTTTGAGATCAAAAACGATGCTGAATATTTTGGGGCGGATGTATCCTCAAAAATGATAGAGATTGCGAAAAAAAACTATCCCCAGGGCAAATTCTTTCTCACCTCCCCCTTATCTTTACCATTTCAAGATCATTTTTTTGATAAAGTTTTTTGCCTTTCTGTTTTTCATCACATTCCTTCTTTTAAGTACAGAATGCAATTTTTAAAAGAGATAAAAAGAGTGCTTAAAAAAGACGGTACCTTGATTCTTACTGTATGGAATCTTTTACCAAAAAAGAGAGTTAAATGGCTTCTTTTAAAATATACAATATTTAAACTCATTGGTAAATCAAAATTAGGTTTTTTTGATATATTTCTGCCATGGAAAGATTCAAAAGGCAATATTATAATACAAAGATATCTTCATGTTTTTACTTTAAACTCATTAAAAAATACCTTAGAAAAAGCAGGGTTTAGAGTTTTAGAAGCAAAAATCTTAAAAAGGTCCAAAAAAGAGAGTAATTTATTTATTATGGCCCGCCCCTGTAGTCCCGTCCGCCAAAATTTGCCCCCGTAGTTCAATTGGATAGAACAGAGGCCTCCGGAGCCTCAGATGGAGGTTCGATTCCTCCCAGGGGCATAAATTTTATGATAAAATTAATTTAAAGGTCAATTAACATAATAAACTAAAAATATGGCTAAAAAGAAAAGCAAATCTAAGAAGAAATCTAAAGTAACTAAAAAGACAAAGAAGAAAAAGAGGGTAAAGAGAGGCGGAAAAACAAGGAAGATAAGATCAAAACAAAAGAAGAGAAAGGTAACAGAAAAGAGAGTTTCGAAAAAGGAAAGATTGATAGGAAGGGTAACTCATTATTTTGATAAAATTAAAGTGGCTGCAATAAAATTAAGTGCTCCCATTAAAATAGGAGACCAAATAAGAATAGTTGGAGGTGAGGTGGATTTTAAACAGAAGGTAAACTCAATGGAAATAAATCACCAAAAGATAAAAAAAGCCAAGAAAGGGGAAGAAATAGGATTAAAAGTTAAAGAAAAAGTAAGAGAAGGATACAAAGTTTTTAAATTATAAAATGAAAGAAGCTCTAGAGATAATTTTACAAATAATCTTAGCAGCGGTTTTGGGCGGGCTCTTGGGACTTGAGAGAGAGTTTGGAAAAAAAGAAGCAGGTCTGAGAACCTACATGCTTGTCTGTATTGCTTCTTGTCTTTTTACTATATTAGCCTTTTTGGCCCCTAACATTTTTAAAGAGTGCAGGATGAATATGGATCCTCTTAGAGTTATTCAAGCAGTTGCCATTGGGATTGGTTTTATTGGAAGTGGAGTAATTATTTTTAGAAAGGATCATGTAGAAGGTTTGACCACCGCTGCTGGACTTTGGTTAGTAGCAGCGATTGGGGTAGCAATAGGGCTAAAGATGTATTCTTTGGCTGTCTTTGCTACTTCTTTGGGTCTTTTAATTCTAGCAGGGGTCCTTTTAATTGAAAAAAGAATTTTAAGAAAAGAATGAGAATCACAGAAGCATTTTTTGTTTTTGTAGGCACGATCATCGGCGTGGGCATTTTCGCCTTACCCTGGGCCGTCAAAGATATTGGTCTCTTTTTTGTTTTTCTTTATTTTGCTCTCTTGGGTGCCATTTCAATTGTAATCCATCTTTTGTTTGGAAAAGTTTGCTGCTTAACAAAAGAGAAACATCGTTTTCCGGGGTATGTATTTCAGTACTTGGGAAAAAAGTGGGGGATTTTATCTTTATTTTCTACATTCCTTGGTCTTTTCGGGGCCCAACTTGTATATTTAATTGTTGGTGGAGGATTTTTATATAAACTTTTTTGTCCTCTTTTGGGAGGAAAAGAGCTTTATTATGTATTAACTTTTTTTGCTTTGGGGAGTTTTTTAATTTTTAAGGGAATTAAAAGCATTTCTTGGTCTGAGACATTAATCAATACTTTTTTCTTTGGTCTTTTGATATTTTTATTGATAAAAACCGCCGGTTTTATTAACCCAAATAATCTATCTTTCTCTAAATTTTCATTCTATCCCTATGGAGTTATCTTGTTTTCTTTATGGGGATCGGCAGTTGTACCGGAAATAGCAGAAATGTTAAAAAAGAAAGAGGATTATCTAAAGAGAATTGTTATTTCTGGAATTCTGTTCTCAGCAATGATCTATATTCTTTTTATAATAATAATTGTCGGCACATGTGGTAAAAACACAACCCAAGATGCTCTTTCAGGTCTTGTTTCGGTCCTTGGCAAAAAGGTTTTGTGGGTCTTTTATCTTTTCGGCGTGATTACCTGTTTTACCTCTTACCTCACTTTAGGCCTGACAATTAAAAAAGTTTTTTTGTATGATTTAAAATTTAAGAAAGAAACATCTTTTTTGTTAGCCACAGGCATTCCTCTTTTATTTTATTTCTTTGGCTTTAAAAATTTTACTTTGATTTTAAGTCTTTGCGGGGCAGTTGCCATCGGGATTGAAGGCTTTATTCATATATTTCTTTATAGAAAAGCAGTAGCATTACATCTTAAACAACAAAGAATAAACCCATTTTTATATTTTCTACCTCTATTTTTATTAGCCGGAGTTATTTTAGAAATTTTCTTAATTTTGACCTAAAATGAGAGAGTTTAAAATGTTTATTATGCTTATATTCCCAGCAGTTATTATAGGAGGAATTCTCTATATGGGGATGATTGAAATAAATTCAATCGAAATAACTACCCTGGAAGTAAAGTTTAAAAACCTTCCTTTTGAAGGGGAAGAGCAAACCTTTGTTCAAATTTCAGACATTCATTTTAGGGCTTTTTCAGAAAGAGAAAGGAAAACCCTTAAAAAGTTAAAAGAAATAAACCCTGATTACATTTTTATCACAGGTGACTTAGTAGATTGGACAACCAAAAAGTGGAAAGAGCTTGATCA
>Ga0190306_1000383_pt1 | contig 15598 bp, 26 predicted proteins | sample 48700734_MG_FD_161657 | JGI IMG/M metagenome (GOLD analysis project Ga0190306, IMG submission 161657) | Hydrothermal vent sediment bacterial communities from Southern Trench, Guaymas Basin, Mexico - 4870-07-3-4_MG | ecosystem: Environmental > Aquatic > Marine > Hydrothermal vents > Sediment ... | reverse complement strand
AGATATAATAATATATTGGAAAAAATAAATATTACCTTTTGAAATGAAATCATTGTTTGAATTAATAATGATATCGGAATATTATGATATTCCATTAGGAGTATTTTTTGTTGTTTTTCCTAAAAGGGATAATATTATATCAAAGATTAAAAATAAATTAGCCAGTATAGCTCAATTGGTAGAGCAACTGACCTGTAATCAGTAGGTTGGAGGTTCGAGTCCCTCTGCTGGCTCTTTTCTAAAAAGTGCTAAAAATAGCATTTTTTTTAATTAAGTGAATAATGTATTATTTTAATTTAATAAAAAATAAATCAAAAAAGAAGATAATTAAAAAAAGGGCCAAATATTCATTCCCAATATATGAAAAACCTATCCTTAAAGAAGAAATATCTACAAAGGAAGAACAACGTGAATATTATAATCAATTTAAAAAACAAGATTCACGAATAAAAGTATGGTTAAATAATATATCAAAACTGCAAGAACCTTTGATCAATTCCTTTGATATAAACAAAATTATAATTAAAGAATATGATTTACCTTTTCCAAAAAACTTATTTATCAATAATATATCATCTATGTATTACAAAGGCAGAGTAGGAAGACAATTAGATTTACTTATATATCATGATAATATTCCATTGGCATATATACAATATGGTTCACCTATTTTGAATAAACAATTAGCTGAATGGATTAAAAATAAATATGGCAAAATTGATTTTTCATTTATTAATAAAAAAATTGTTGATTTATCCGTTTGCATCAGTTTTGGAATATTAACCAAATTCCTTTCTGGGAAATTAGCTGTATTTGTAGCATTAAGCAAAGAAACAATCAATATATTTAATGAAAAATATGGAACTGATATAGAAGTAATCTTTACAACTTCTGTATTTGGAAAATCATCATTGTATAATAGAGTGAGAAATTTAAAATATCTTGGGTTAACAGAAGGTTATCATTCAATTTTACCTGAAGAATGCATAGAAGAAATTCAAAGACTTTACAAAAAACATTTTCCACATAGAAAAATAAAGAAGACTGCATTGGCGGAACATATAATTAGAATGTATGATCATTTACAGGAAGCTGGAATTAAATTATCATTCAAAATTCCCAAATTAGTACGTGGTGTTTATGTTTGTGAAACCTTATTGCCATTAAAAGATAACTTGGAATATTGGTACAATAGATGGTTTTTACCGAGAAGAAGTAGAATCATTCATTAATGTTCTATTTTTAATCTCTTCTAGTACAATGTAAAGAAACTTTCTATCTTCTTTATATTTTCTCAAATCATGTTGCAATACAACAAGTTCTACAATGGAAAGTTCCTTTACCCATTCCTTAAATTTATTTATTTCCATTTTTATTTCCTTCATGATTTTGCCATAATTTTTTTCTAAAGACAACATTATCCAAAATATCTATTAACAAAGTTAAATCAATATAACCCGCCAATTCTGCAAAACATTCCAAACACAATGTCTTATTGGGATCCCATCCAGTTCTTCGCAAACTTTTTTCCATAATTCATCACTAACTTTCCATATAACATTTTGTATCCTACCGCATCTCTTACATCTTTGTGGCAAAACCATATTTTATATATAAACTATTTTTTATACAAAGTCAATACTTGACATAAATCAAAATAATGCTTATATATATAATATGAGAAAGATAAAATATTTGGGTATAAGCCAATTTGGAATTCATTTCAACTACTATGGCGATGAAGTAATTTTCCTTTGGCCTTGGAAATGGCATATTGAAGAAGGCAAACTTTATTACCTTTTTTCCTGTGACTTCTGCTGCGGCTTTTATTCTTTCAAAAAATATAAAAAATTATTATTTGGATACATTGGAATAAGATGAGAACAATTATTGGACTGATAGCAGGCGGCGGAGCTTTATTTTTCCAAATTATGGTCTTAACATCACTATGGCCATTTATCTTAGCCTTGCTAATCCTTGGCCTAATATCCGAATTGACAAGAAAAGCAATAGAAGGATTAGCCAATCAAACAGATGAAAACAATGACCAAAACCTAATTGAAAAAGACATTGAAACCTATATGAATTATTTTGAAAAAGGTTCTAGAAAAAAACTATATAGGTAAGAACTGCGTAGCGGGTCTTGCCTTGGAGGGATGGCCGAGTGGTTAAAGGCGGCGGTCTTGAAAACCGCTGGAGTCTCTAAGAGGGCTCTCGCAGGTTCGAATCCTGCTCCCTCCGCTAAAATTAGGTATTGACTTTTTGAAAATTAAGTATTATAATATATATAGCCTCCTAGCCACCATCTTACACCTCCTTTCTACTTGCCCATCGTCCTGATGGGCAAGTATCTATTTATATAGAAAAAAGGTTCTAGAAAAAGACAAAGAAGAATATTCTTAGAGAAAAAAGTAAAAGAATAGAATATGTGTAATTTGGAAAATACCAGAAAATGGAATATATTGTAGAATGGGCCTAAGTCGCCACCCGCCCCCTGGGCAGTTCTGAAAAAAAACACCGTTTTTCCAATATTTTTTTACTCTTGGCACAATTTTTGCATACAGTTTATCTTGGCACGGAAATTGCATATGTTAGGCCCATTAAACATTGTTTAGATATCTTAACATTTTCTTATGCAATAATTATGCCAACTGCTTTATTTTCCTTTATTCATCTACTTTTTCTGGAATTGTTAGGCCCACTTGACATTGTCTAGTGAGACAGAAATATTAAATTTAATATTTAGCATATCACTAACATTATTAGATGTAGAGTTTAACTATATTTTAGGGTGTTTGTTAGGTCAATTAGACATTTAAATTTAAAATAATAGGTCGGCCTAATATTTAAGAATTTCTTATATTATTAAGATATTATTGTATTATTCAATTGCCCAAATAATACTTGACAAAAATACCTTTTTATGTTATTATTATATTGGTTTGCGTAAGTAATAATACAATAAATTATTGGAGGGTTTTAGTAATGAAAAAAGAACATAAGACAATAACTGTTAAATTGTCAAGTAGTGATTATGAAAAATTAAAGATATTAGTTAAATTTAAAGATATGTCTATCAATAGATATGTTAATGATTTAATCGATAAGGATTTAGAATTAAACAAGGACAAAATTAAAAAGTATTTGTCATTACAAAAATATATCAATGAAAAGATAAATAATCATAATTAGAACAAAAAAATAGGCATAGGGTTATTAATCCCTATGCCTAATATTTTAATTAGTTATAGCAATTTTAAACCCTCTGTTTTCCAATTCATCTGTTAATTTTTTGACCTTTTCATTATCTTTATATTCCTTATTGACTGTAAGCATATGTTGCTTATAATCAAGACTACCTACCTCAACATAAAAATTATGTTTAGGCTTTACTTTTAGGCAATATATGCTTTTGCCTACAGTATCAACCCTTGCCATACCCTTTATTTGTTTTAGTATTGTAATCAGCATTTTAATTACCTCCTTATACTAATAATTTATTACTTGCTAAAAAATTTAAAACATAAATGCCAACATAAAAAATCCTATTGTCCTTAATCCTTACAATTTTAGCTATGCCATAAATATCAATGTTAATTAACTTATACATCTTTAACCTCCTTAAATTAAATTTTTTTGTCTTAAAATCTCAATAACTCTTGATCTAGCGGCCTTATACAAAGCATAAACACCGATACCAGCAGATCCATACTTTTTATAATCTTCCTGTATGCATTTTTGATAAAAAATGTACATATCTCTTACCTCTTCTGAAACTTCTGCCAATAATTTTTTTGTAATCCTTATGTTTTTCATCTACCTCACCTCCTTTCACTAGTAATTTAATGCAAACGCTATGCCAATATTAAAATATAGATATATTAAAAATATCCTTAATATACTTATGTTGTGTGCGTGTCAAATTGACGCATATACCAAAACTGGCACAAAAGTATAATAAATTGTCAAATGTTAGATAGACCTAACATTACCCACTAAATGGAAATCTTAGGCCATCTAACAAAGTTTTCTGGGCCTAACTTTGTTTAGATATCTTAAGATTCTCTAGTGGGCCTAACATTTTTCATGCGACCCAACTTTTTCTGGCAAATGTTAGGGACCTAACATTATTGAAGCAATCAAATTTTATTGAAGTAGCCTAACATTTTTTCCACAAAAGTTAGGCCCACTAAACATTATTGAAGTATTCTATTGTGGCATAGTTTTTGCATAGTGGCATGATTTTTGCATAAAAAAATGGCATAGGGTTTTTTAAACTTCCTATGCCATTTAATCTTTTAATCTATTTTTTGCTTAATACCTAGGATATAATCAACTGCCTTTTGGGCCCTACTAGCGGCCCATATAAAGTATTTGGGATTTTTAGACAATTGACTGTACCAACCATTTATATAAGCAACATTATTTTTAAATACTTTAGTGGTATCAATGCCAGCAATATTTAATAAATAGCAACAACCGATTTCTGCGGTCAATTCTTCTAGTGAATACTCATCATGGTCAAATTTACCAATGCTAAAACGATTTAATCTTTTAGGATGTCCCGTGCTATGGATCATCTCATGGAATAATGTTGAGTATATCTCCTCATTACTAATAAAACTATCTTTGGGAGGCATATGGATTTCATCCCTAATAGGCAAGTAATAAGCCCTTGTATCATCCCAAAAGATAGGAGGCTTGTCTTGATACTTGTTGACAATTTCCTCGGCCCGGTCAATTGGAGATACATTATTAACTCTATTGGCTAACTTATTATATTTATCAATAATCCTATCTCTTAAATCTTCAGGTCTAAGGTCAATTAAGTTAAATACGATATAATATCTTAAGATAGGGATGATATCATCCCTATCTATGTCCTCGATGTTGTCAATGTCTTGTATTTTTATAAGCTTGCCATTTTTCTTAACATAAATACTCCAATAGATTACCAATTGGCCTTTAGAATTTTTGGCAATGTATCCTTTTAACCTCTTTGCTTGTTTGAACGTCAACCACAATTTTAGGTATTGAGGATTTTTTTGGCAAGCAAGAGATAAAAGAATAATGTTAGTCCCCCTATACATCTTGCCAGTTATAGCATTCCTATGGAACACCCCACTATAACTGGTATCTATGGACCATGGCTTCTGCCATGGCACACAACCTTTTTTAAGCTCTTCTAAAATCCTTTGATTCACAATTTCATAAACCCTATTAGCCATTTTATACCTCCTTTTTTTTATTTCCTTACTAACTAGTTAATCATTATTTTTTGTCTTGTCAAGATATTAAAATTTTAATACTAAACGACAAGTTCCAATAAACAATTTTAGACAGACCTAACTTTTCCTGAGCCAAATCCTTAGGCCTTTTAGACAAAATTAGGCCGAACTAACTTAGTTAGGCCAAACAAACATTGTTAAATTGAACTAACTTTCATTGAAGTAACTATATTTTTTTTCTGGGCCTAACTTAGTTCGGCCGAACTAACTTTGTTCCATTGAAGAAACTTTATTGAAGTGAACTAACTTTTTTCTGTTGAACTAACTTAGTTCGATTTAACTAACTTTATTGAAGCAAATTAACTTTGTTTCATGGAACTAACTTAGTTTGCCTCAACTAAGTTTGAAAGACCTAACATATTGAAGTGAAACTAATTTTTTCTGGAAGGCCGAACTAACTTAGTTCCACCAAACAAAATTTGACAAATCAAACAAAATATGTTATAATCAACTAACTTAGCAAGACCTAATTTTTTCTGGGCAAAAATCTTAGGTCCATCAAACATTGTCAATCAGACAAAACATTCCGATTTCCGACAAGACAATCAAACAAAAACTCCGACAAGAAAAGTAATCAGAAAAAAAGTATCTGACTCAATTGGCGTTTGGCCATAAAAAAATGCCAAAGGCAATAAGCCCTTGGCAAAAAACCGCCTGTTTTTTCTTACTTAATCACACATCACCTCCTTTTTCTCTTTTATTATTTCCCAAATATTAAAACTTTCTAGCACCTTTAGTATCTCTTTTTCTGATTCACTAACATCTTCTAAAGCTATTACTTTTCCTTTGGTATTACCATAACTGGTAAAATAAATGTTGTCTGTTAACCTTTCTACTTGCATTCTTAGCCTCCTTTTACGATATATTTTTTTAAGTCCATATCAGGCTTCATTTTATCCCATAAGTCTTGCCTTATATATCCAAAATAGTAACCATAAATTTCCCACTTATCTACTTCCTTACCTATTAAAATCTTGCCTTTCTCATCTCTAATTTCCTTAAATCTTTTACCAGTTTTATCTCTGACAATTTTACCATCTTCATTTTTAGCTAACATATAATCTCCCTTTACCCCCAAATAAACCACTAATTTATCAGTCCTTTTATCCCTTAATGTTTGCAAAAGATTAAACATCTTATACCCCCTTTATTTTCCAATTTTCATTATAACAGTCCATCTTATACCTCCTTATTTTTATGTTTTAATAAATCCTTTTATGCCTGTTCGCCTATTAGCAAAATTTTCCCTTCTTTACCTGTTATTTTCCTAAATAATTCCTTGGCCTTCCTAATTCTATCTTGTATTATGGGATTATCCAAATGGATAACTCCATTCCATGTTTGTGCTACTACAAAGCCAAAATATTCATCTTTGGGACTAACTATCTTCATATAATCATCTGTTACTTTATCATTTGTCCTTTGCCAGCGATATTTACCCCGACAAAAATCATATAATGTTACGAGATGAGATTCATAATTGGAAGACAAATAAAATAACCTTTCCCTTGTTTGTTTATCCAATTCATTTGTCTTTAATCCTACTGCTAATGTTGTAGGCTCTGCCATTTTTACATCACCTCCTTTATTATATTTTTTTATTAATAAATAGCCCTTTGCCCTTGCCAATGTATATAAAAAACGCTTCGATAAAATCTTCTGCACTTACCTTTTTTCTAACATAAGCTTTTAAATAAGCTTGATAAAAAGTCTTTACAAGATTATTAGGTATATAATCACCTATAGCTTTAATCCAATATCTATTTAAAATCTTTTTAAATGCTGTAAGGCTTATCATTTTAAACCTTCCATTAATTTATAACAGTCTTTACAATAATACTTGCCCCTATAATAATATAAAATCCTTTTTTTGTTTTTACATAAATAGCATTTCCTATACTTTTTTATGTATAGTATTTTCATCACCTTTTTTACTCCTTTGTCTATATTGCTTTTCCCAGTAAAAACCATTATTATAAGCACCAGCTAAATCATCATCATAATCGGTATAAATATTATAATCTTCATAATCCAAATTAGAAAAATAAATACCACTTTCCTTTATCCAATCACCTAACATAGTGACAACACTAGGCCGCATAACTAAAAACCTATCATAATTAGCTATACTTTCCAAATACCCTATGCCTAAAATTTTTACTAAAATAGCCATAACTCTGCTATCACTCATCTTGCCTATAGGAAATTTTATTTTTTGTCTTATACAATAATAAGCTATTAAATCTAGTTTATCCCTCCAATTGGTAATAACCCCATTATGGAACAAAACGCCTTGCCTAGTCCTTCCTTCTATTGGATTTTTAAAATCTAGCATAAAGGGATGGGTCAATTCCCTACAAATACCACCACTTGTCTGTGTGCGGAAATGTATGGCATGGGGCACTATATCAAATTTATCATAAAACTTTTTAAAATCGTTTAACTCCATAAATCCCTTTTTAAAATAAACATAACCTTTACTTTGCCATGCTATACCAGCACCATCACTATTAGAATACCAACAGTTTACTAATTCACCATTACTAAGCTTCCTTTCCTTACAATAGGCTATAATACACACCTTAGCCCTCCTCTTTTAAGATTTTTCTAATATGTAATCTTAAGGCTTTAAAAAACTTTAAGACATTAGCACCATGCCTTATTTCCCATGCAACACCTACCCTGTAGTCATTAGCATTGGTATGTTCGATAACTTGATAACCTGGCACTTTAATGGTGTTTACTTTTCCCCTATTCTCTCTTAATCCAAATAGATTAATAGTTATGGCTTTTTTCAACTTTAAATGATAAGCCCATTTGACTAATAAAGCTTTTACCTTATCATCCCATTCATCACTAAAATTTAAGTTTAATGGATAGGTTTTTCTAGCATAGGCCTTTTTATTATCTACCAACCAATAATCATATAGTCTATATCCCAAATAATGTTTTTCACCATAAAAGTTTATCAGTTTTTCTGCCTCTTTCCTTGTCAAACCACCTACCTTAATAAAATCATCTATTGTAGGAAAGCTTGCATTATATTTTACTACCTTATTTTTTATTGCTTTTTCTGTAATGTTCTTAGCAAGCTTAAGTATTATCTTAGCTATATCGGGGTATAAAAATATCGCACTAGATGGAGTTCGATACTCAAAGCCCCAATCTTTGCTTTCATATGATGATAAAGCTCCATAACCATACCTTTCACACATATACCTTGTATGTTTGCCAATGAAATCGTTTAGCACCTCTAGCAATTCATCACTAGGCTCAATTTCCCTACCAACACCTATATGGATATGTCCTCCTAGACTAAAATCAGCGGTCAAGGCAAGCTCAAAGTCCGCATCATAAACCCTTTTAATCAAATTCCTCAAATTATTCACTACTTGCTGAGGACTACCTGGAGATGGCCGCAACTCCAATTGATCACCACTTCCATCGATGCCAATATCATTATCATAGTAATCATCATCTACATAGTCACTAGCATGTACAACTTCCCCATATCTGTTTATCAGTACAAATTCTGGATCACATCCAATTGTCACCTTAACATTATTTTTTCTTTTCCATAACTTATTTAAATTAAAGATTTTAACTATAGCTTGTAAAATCTTATAGGCATTATCTAAATTGGCTTCATAGTGAGTAATATCACATAAAAGCAAGACCTTATAATCTAAATTTAAATATCCTACAGTCTTGTCTTTATTTTTTATATGGACTGCATAGAAGCTATGAGGATCATAGACAAGGCTAAAATTATGATCATAAAATAAACTTTCTTCATCTTTGCTATTAAATTTTAAATTAATATCCAAATCGACTGTAATATTATAGGGATAATCAGAACCTGTATAAGGATAGATATACAAGGATCGTCTTAAGCTCCAATCGACTGAACAATGATTCTGAATATGACTAAAAAAATTGAAGACCTTGCCATATTTTTTAATGAAGATAGGCAAGGCCTCGGTTTGATGATCTCTACTGCTATCTTGCTCAAGCTTTAGTTTTATTACCTTTTCCATAATCACCTCCTACTATGGCTATAATAATCATCCCTGTTTAAAATGTCAATATAGTAAAATTTTAATATTAATCGATTAGGTCTAGTTACCAATGTTAGATAGACCTAACTTTAACCAGTAAAACCAATTGTTAGTTCCATTGCACATTGTTAGTTTGGCCTAAGTTTCTTTGCCTAGCTTAAGATAGTTTGATAGACCTAACTTTCTCCTGCCCTTTGTTCTATAAAACATTGTTTGAAACATCTAACTTTTTCCTTTTAATCAAAAATTTTCTTTTTCTAGAATCTTTTCTATTTGAAGTGCAAATGAATTTTTTCTCGGAAAATATGAATACAAACTTTTCTTTTTTCCCAAATTTATGGGCAAAAAAATAAATTGTTGATTTAGTCACAAATACAATATTGATAAAATCAGCAAAAATTAGGTCTATCTAATCATTATCTTTTCCTATTGACTTTTATATTTAAAATGATTATTAAGAAGAAAAGGAGATTTAAATGGCATCTTATTACAATCTACAAATTGGAAAAAAGGTTTTTATCATAAAAGAACATGATCAGGCCAGATATGATTTAATGCCATTTTTTGGTGATATGTGTATGTTTATTAAGGCAGCTTTTGAATCATTTGATGACTATATAAATTATGATTTAGAACAAATAACAGGAAATTTATGGGATGGCACTTTAAAAGCTAAAAAAGTTAAAAATAAAGAATCATCTAATTTTTTTCTTTGTTTAAAAAAATATTCCATAAGAATAGAAACAAAACCTTGGTCATTAGGTCAAGAAAAAGAATGGCATAAATATTTATTTTTCTTTAAAAATAAGCAAGACTTTTGGAAAATTGTCAAAAAGTTTAAGGCAGTTATTGACTTTCATATTTAAAATGATTATTAGAAAAGAAAAAGGAGGTTTAAAATGTCACTCAAAGATTTATTTGAAAGAGAATATGGATTAAAAGTATTTATTAAAGATTTAAAGAACGAATGGAATGAATTAATTGAAGAAGCTAAAATAGGTATTGGGGAGGTAAAAGATGAAAACATTAAAAGGTAGGCCAATTGGCTTAAAGGCTTATATGTCTGTGGAACAAATGAAAAAACATTTGTTAAAAATTAAGCAAGAATGGCAGAAAGAAGGCTTTACTGAAAATGAAGTTATTAATGCCATTTATGTCAAATGTAAACCTTTAGGACTTGTATCTAATTTTTACTGGAAAAGATATCCAGAAGCGGCAGAAAATTTAAGGCAGGCATGGAAAGAATTAGGATGGGCAGAAGATGAAACAATTATGGATAGTTTTGCAAAATTGAGAACTAGCTTAGAAAGTTCCAGGAAAAAAACAAAGTTAGTAAGACCTAAATTGAAAGGGATGCCGAAAACTGAAGAGGCAATAGTTGATTATTTGAATCAATTTTTTTAAAAAAGGGATTGACTTTTATATTCAAAATGATTATTAAAAAGATATGAAGGAAATTTTAAATAAGTTAGGGCAACAGCAAAGGCAAGCACTTTATGAAAAGATGAAGCATCAATATTGGAAAGAATTAGCAAAATTAGATGAAGAATTAGATAAGATGCTTTATACAAGAGAAGATATAGAAGACAAAAAAATCATTGGATTAAAAATCTATGCGGAAAAAGGAATTTGTTGTTGTTTACATCGTTGGTTTAGGCAAACTATTTTAAAAGGAGGCTAAAATGGCTAGAATGGAAATAAAACCAGAAATAAAGTCAAAAATAAAAATTTTTGTGAAGGAAGGAAATTTATTAATTAATGCTACTACTTGTTCTTATATAGCTAAAAATTTATTGAAAAATATGTGCCCTTTCCTAAAAAATCAATTAGAAAGAGAAGATAGTGAATTAGCTATGATTTATGCAAAAAAATCTAAAATACATGATAATGATTATTACATTTATTATTATAAAATCAAATACAAAAATGGAAAGGAAATTGAAATTGGAGTAAAAGATAGTTTTCTTAACTTACCAATTATTGAAGCGCATATGGTTACTATGACAGGATTTGAATTCCAGATTTGGCCAATTGGTAGAGAAATTGATCAGATTGAAAAGCTATTGTTTGTTTTAGAAAAAGCTAATAAAGTTAAGCAGTTAAAAGTTTGGTTTTCCGATGGTGAAATAGTAAAATACAAAGTCACTTTTACTAGCGGCTTAGAAATTGAAAAAAAGACTAAAGATATTGAAGTGAAAAAAGATACCATTATTAAGGCATTTGAAGATGGCAGGCCAATTCCAGATTATTCTTTTAAAGTACAAAAGGCATATGAAGTTCTAAAGGAAAAATACAATTGGATTAAAAATATTAAGGAAATAAGAATGGTTTTAAAAGGCAATAAGATAATGAAATATGATATTATATTTGGGGAGAATAATAGCATATCAGTTAGCAGTGTTGATGGAATAGATATTTATAGAAAGGAAAAACCAATAGTTGAAACCTATTTAAAAATACAAAATAAGGAAATAAAAGTTTGTAGCACTAGTAATGAAAAAGAAAAGAAAATTAACACGTTATTAGATTTTTTGAAAAATGAATATGATAATATCAAAAAAGTTAAAGTATATTTTGAAAAAGATGTCCTTTACAAATATGAATTATTTGATAAAGAAGGAAAGTTAATTAAAAAAGAGGAAAATAATGATATATTGCCCAAAGAAAAGGTTCAAGAAAAAAAGAAAAAAGTTGTTAAAAAAGTTTTGGTAAGAATTCCAAAAGGATATGAAAGCTATATAAGAGATTTTGAATTGATTAGAAAGGAAAGGAATAGTTTGATAGGTAAAATTCCAATTGAAAAATTAGATGACAAAGTTATGTTTTTATATCAATAGGCCCTTGACTTTTAAACTAAAAATGATTATTAGAAAGTAAGGAGGTAAAAAGATGCCAAAAGTAAAAGATTGTATAGTTTTTACAAATGGTCAAGTAATGGCATTTGATGAAAAAGGTAAACAAGTTGTAGAATGCCAAGGTTTTATTTTGGATGTTGCAGAAAAGTTATTGAAATACTGTAATGAAAAAACTACATGGCATTTTGCAAAATTGGGTAAATGGTTAACAGAAGCAGATTTTAGTTGGAGATGGAAAAAGAAGGCTTGACTTTTAGAATAAAAATGATTATTGAAGAAGAAAAAAGGAGGAAAAAATGAAGAAAACAAAAGATTACATCAAACTATTTAGCTTTATCAGGCCTGATATAGCGGCCTATGTAATGCTAGAGGAGAAATGTTTAAGGCTTTTCTACAAAGATATTCTTGCTGATATTGGCTTCTTTGGAATTAAGGTTGTAAAAGGAGTGGGGGCAGAATAATGAATGGTAGGCAAACATTTAAACAAATGGCATATGTATTCATGAAATACTATGAAAAAGAAGTTGAAAATCAATTGGCTAGAAATGATTTAAATTTGGCACATTGGAAACTATATCAGTTATATAGAAAGGCATTTATTGAAATGGATAATGAAATTTATGGGGGCAAAGATGAGGACATTTTTCAAGAAGAATTATAAACTTCCATTATGTAAATTTAGGGGATCAAAGCATAACATTAAATTTCCATGTTATGTAAGTTTAAAATTAGATGGTGAATTACAATATGTAGTTAAGAGAAAAGATACAGTATTTAGCGTTAACAAACATAAATACGGCAGATATAGGCTAGATTATCCAGCATTATATGAATTCAAAAAATTAAACCTTCCAGATGGAATCTATCTAGCAGAATTGTATTATGGTGCGGGAAGAACGAAAGAAGATTTTTATCAATTATTAAGGAATAAAGCTAGTGACGATTTGAATTTGGCTTTATTTGGGATTTTGCAAAAATTAGATAGAACTAATTTTGATGCTAGACAAACTTTTAATTACTTTAGCCATTATTTCAAGTTGACAGAACATTTTGAGCATTTAAGAATTGCACCAATGTGGATGGTTATGAATTGGAAAGAGTTAGAAGAATTAATTAAAAAGTGGATATATGAATTAGGATATGAAGGACTAGTTGTCAGAAATGAAAATAGTATATGGGCAGATGGCCAGCATATAAATTGGATAAAAATAAAGAGAAAGGATAGGGAAATCACACAAAAGAATAAGAATGGCAATAAAGTTAATTTTACATTTAATTATGGAATATGGTTATAAAGGTCTTGACATTGAAGTGAAAAATGATTATTTATTTGAAAAATAAGAATCAAATAAAAGGAGGTTAAAATGAAGAAGAAATTAAAATTAGAATTAATGCAAGATAGGCGGCCAAGAGATTATTCACCTGGTGAAGCATTGCCAGATTTTTTAGACAAATATAGAAAAGAATTTCCATTTGTAAAATTTTTTGCAAATCATTGCACGGCGGATATTAATATTCCATATTCTGTTTATATTTATGCGGAAAATAGCTTTATACGTTTAAGGCCAATAGCGGCTGTTAATATTAATCTAAATGATAAATTCTTTAATGCTACAAGTATTTTTCATGATTGGACAGGCAATTTTGGCACTTTTGGCACTCCCATTGATACAGTTAAAATCCGCATAAATGGACTTTTTGTAGGCCATTATCTATTTAAACATAAAGTATTGCTTTTGACAGATTTTACACATAGAATAAGATATATTGATTATGCTTATCAAGCCTTATTAGCCATAGTTAGGGTATTGGGAATTGATGCAAATTGGACATATTCCAAAATAAGGAAAAGAAGAAAGAAAGAAGAAAAGATAAAAGTCGATATAACTTTGGGATGTGATCCAGAGTTTATGTTAAAAAAGAAAAGATATTGGGTTAGGGCTAGAGATGTTTATAATTCAACCGAAGATTATATAGGTTGCGATGGGGCTGGCACACAATTAGAATTAAGGCCAGACCCGCACTCAAATCCTGAAATAGTAATTAGAAATATCAAAAAGCTATTGAAAAAGGTAAAAAAAGATGGCTTTGATGTTCAAATTGCTAATGAAGCACCATTGGGTGGGCATATTCATGTGGGGTTTAATTTTGGTGGAAAAAATAAGCGTATTACACCTTCATATAAATTATTAACTATCTATGATGATTTTCTTGGAAAAAGAACAAATAATTTATGCTATAGGGAAGGATATGGCAGTTTAAGTAGTTATGAAACTAAAGAATGGGGCTTTGAGTATAGAACTCCGTCAGCGGTGATTTTTGCACATCCAGAAATTGCTAGAATTTCAATGAAGATTATAAAAAATCTAACTAAATTGGCTATAGCAAAAAAAGAAGTTGAATATAATAATCCACCAACCGAAAAAGACTATATAAAAATAGCAAAGTTAACAAAAAAAGAAGCGGCAAAGTTTTTGGCATTTGTCAATGAGCCACCAAAACCACCATATAGCATTTTAGAATTCTGGAAAATTAGGCCAAGCAAAGAAAGAAAGCGAAAGACTTTTCCATTGGAAATTAGATTTGGCGATGAGTGGAGTCATAGAGTAATGGCAAAAGTTATTGAATGGGCAGAATCTTTGCGTTTGAAAAAACCTGTTAGAATAGTGCTATTTGGTTTAAGGGAAGATAGAGGGAAAGTAACATCTGGAATAAAGGTTAAAGGTTACAAAGTTATAGAACATGAATATACTACAAAAGATAAGTCTCGGATTGGAATAGCATGGCATTTAAGGCAAAGAGAAGATAATATTGAAAAAATATTTAAACCTTTAAGAAGATATATCAAAGAAAATTTAGGAGGTTAAAATGTGTGTAATAGCTTATTGCAAAACAAGAAAATTAGATGAAAATGAAATTAGGAATTGCTTTATCACAAATAGTGATGGAATAGGTATAGCTTGGCAAAAAAAAGGATTAGTACATTTTAAGAAGGGATTTATGAATTTAGGAAGTTTTAAAGAATTCTACAAAGATTTTAATCATTTTCCACATGTAATTCATTTTAGGACAGGTACATCTGGTGGAAAAATCCCAGAATTGACACATCCATTTAAGATTGATTTGGAAAACCCTTTAGAAGGCAAAACCAGAAAAGGCGTTCTATTTCATAATGGGGTTATTAGGAATTGGCAAGAAAGGCTAAGCTTAGTAGCCTATTATTGTATAAAGAAAGGAATTAAATTTCCAAGTGGGGAGTTCTCAGATAGTAGGGCTATTGCAACTTTGTTAAGCATTTTAGGTATAAATTATATGGAAACTATTGATACTGGTAAATTCATTGTGCTTTTGCCATACAAGTTAATAATGTATGGCAATTTTATTGAAGAAAAAGGAG
>Ga0190306_1000377_pt1 | contig 15652 bp, 27 predicted proteins | sample 48700734_MG_FD_161657 | JGI IMG/M metagenome (GOLD analysis project Ga0190306, IMG submission 161657) | Hydrothermal vent sediment bacterial communities from Southern Trench, Guaymas Basin, Mexico - 4870-07-3-4_MG | ecosystem: Environmental > Aquatic > Marine > Hydrothermal vents > Sediment ... | reverse complement strand
TTAATACAAACTAAACCCGAAAAACAGACCCGCCAGCAGCCAACCAAACAAAAAACAACACAAACAAAAACACAAAACCAACAGCAACCAAACAAACATAAAAAAAGAATGGAGAGAGATAAAGCCCGGTGTCGCTGCCAAATTTACCTTTTCTTCTTCGCCGGCATTATAATAACAGTAGTCCCACCAATGACACGAGCCACGAGACCCTGCTCCTTCGCACGTCTCTTAAGATGCCACGCCGTGCCCCTCGAAATATCCGAAACCTTAACAGCGTCACCGGTCTTTTTAACAGCCTCAAACACTTCATTCCATTTACCGGGCTGACGTGTCGGAGCGTTCTTAATCAGCTCCTCGGCTGTCTCAACAGCAATCCTTTCCATTTTCACCATTTCGACATCTCACCTCCTTTACAGTTTAATTACGGGTTAGTCCCGTAACCATCCCCCACTATTCATAGTTATGGGCTAAATGCTCAAGCTTCTTAACATTACTTGAGAAATAACCCGCAAGGAAACTTAATGCGCTCTCTAAATCTTCTTTTTTTGCATCTTCTAAGCACTGCACCCATTCCATTGTATCAATCTTATTTAATGCAAACTTCGCCCATGTTCGGATTACATCTTTAACCTCATCCATCTTTTACATCCCTCCATGTTTTTGTTCTATATAAGAAACATCATAGTATTTAAACGTTTCGCAGTATGATATTTTGAGATATAAGATAATATCGTAAACATCAATACATAAGATAAAATCGTTTTTCTCAATACATCATGGCTGCACTTCACCATGTCCAGCTAGGCTAACGCAGCGCAAAACACAAATATACATAAAACTTAAATAAAACATATAACCTTATAACAGTATAAAAAAGTAAAACTCGAAAGAAACCTTAATAGAGAAGGGATATAAGAATGAGCAAATACGTGTGCAGACTATGCGGAAAAAAGTTTAACACACTACACGAACTCGGAACACACGTAAGAAGTGAAAAAGCACAGCTACGCAAAAGTGGTGCATGGAGACCACAGCTAACGCCACCATCAAGCTACACGCCAAACCCATATAAAATCTTGAGAATACAAAAGGCGGGCAACAGTCGCCGTTTATCCGTAACAAAGCTGCTACCAGAAGACTGGAATATAATAAAAGCACACACCGTTAAAATGAACAAAGATGAAATATGGATACACGTAGAGAGGCTAGGATAAAATGCCAAAGAAAAAACAAACTAAACAAAAACAGAAAAGACAGAAAACAGAAACAGCCCAGCTAACAATAGACCCAGCACGGTTCCTACTGCGGGGACCGATGCCTGAACTCTCAAAAATGAGCAAGCAATCGCTATTAGAAGAATGTAAAATGTGGCGCAATATCTGGACATGGGTGCCAGATGAAGTGAAATACTACGTAGCAAGAACCGGACAGCTTGTAGGAGCAACAATGAGAAACTACAAGCGATATTTAGGCGTGCTTCTTGAAACACACTGGTCGCTAGAAGAAATAGAAATCGGCACATACGACAAAATATACGACCCACGGGACGGGCAGTATTACTTTGAAAGAAAAATAGTCAAACTAAAAGCAAACTCACTAATAGACTTGCAGTGGATTGCAGAGCGAAAAACAGAAACTGAAGTCATGGGAGAAGCAGCTAAACAAATGAAAGCACAAGCCGAACCAGAGAAACACACGCAATACGACATTACGCAAACACAAGAATACGGACATAACGTTCCACCTCCAGACAACACAAGAAAGGACAAACGCTAAATCGTAACATTTATATCTTAATTCTTGCCACTTAAGATTGAGTAAATTATGGAGGTGTATGAGAATGGTTCTTAAGACAAAAGAAGAGGCTCGGGCAAACTTCGAGGCAGCCATAGCTTACATACCAGACCGTTATCGTGCTGGAGTAAGCAAGGCTGACTGGCATACACCAGCCAAAAGCGACGCCGCAGAGAAAAACTATGCGGACGCCATCTCAAAAGCCGTGGCAGCCAAGAAAAGACAAAGAGCCATAGCGGAAATGACAAACGAAGACTGGAAGAACGCAGCCATAAACAAAGGTGCACCAATAATCGGAGACAGAATACGCACAGCCCTAGACAAGTGGGCAGCCGAATGGGGTCCACTCTACGACCAAGTTGCTTCTAAAGTAAGCACACTACCGCCAAAGACACTGGACTGGAGGGCAAACATCAACAACAGACTTGTGCCCGTGGTAGAAACATGGAAGAAAGCCGCTGGCAAAGCATAAGCACGCCCACAGTGAAACGTGCTTATGCACTCACAAGTTCCCGCGGAAATGATTAGACAAAAAACAAATGGAAAGGTGAGAAAACATGAAGACATATATGCTTGACAAAGTCCTAGACGTTGACACAACATACGAAGCGGAAAGCGACAAAGGCTACATAATCAGAAAAGTAGGCACCACTTCAACATCAAAAGTAACACTGTCAGTCGCAGGAACAGACTGCCTCGAAATAATAGACAAAATAGCCAGAGCACACCCAACAGAATACTATCTATACGACCTTCTAGACCTAGGCGACCTCTACATAGTAGTCCCGCCAAACAAGAAAATATCGTTCACAGGCGCATCAGGCTCAAAACTGCGCATAGTAGGCGAAATTCTTGAACTAACGCCGGGCGAAGCTCTACCTTCACCGTTCATGGGCAGATATGCAGAACAAGGCAGAAAATACATATCATACCTAACAGGCTCATACTCCCACGGCGCAGACACAGCTTGGACAGCGGATGACGAGAATGATGTTATAGACAAAACAGCAGAGGCGGGCACACGATACACGCTTAACTCACTGTTCTACGCTGAACTCGCAAACCTCGCAGCAGTCCACTCGCCAGGCGACTGGACAATAAGGCTGTATCTACAAGGAGCACCCCTAGACATCCTATCAACAAACATGGGAGACCTCGGCATAGACCTATGGAAAGCATACTGGAACGACGGCACAAACTACTTCTACAAGCCATTCACGCTAGAAAAAATGCCAATAACCCTAGAGCCGGGCAGAAGCTTCGTTGCCAGCATGATAAACAGTTCAGGAGCAAACAAGTCCCCATCATCTGGAAACAGCCTAACAGCAACGTTCTACGTGGCTTGCGTAAAAGAGCTACTCTAAACGTAGAGAGGTGCAACAAAAGTGCCGTTCAAATACTTTAAAACCTTCGAGAAAGACAGTCTAGCAGACGGTTCAGAATATTCGGACACATGGTATCCAGACGAAGACATAGTTATCAAGCGAATATACCTGCTGAACAAGGACGGTTCAGCGTTCACAGACAGCGAGTTCTACCTAAAAGTTAAAGAAAGCGTTTACACGCTAAGCATAGTGCCAGCGAAAGTGCTTGGAGAACAGAGAAACGTAACGCCAGAACTAAACATCCCAGTGACAGCTAAACAGGTTGTGGGCTTCACGTTCACAAACAACGAAGGCTCAACAATAAGCCTCTATATAGTGTTTGAATGCTGGAGCGCATAAAACAATGGCACTAGACGCAGTTACAGAGTTTCTACGCAAACTATACGAAAAGCAAGTGAAAACAATACTTAAAAAGTCAGAGCTAGCAGCCTCAGCCAAGACAACACTGAAAGAATGTGAACTCGTGGACTTACAGTTTGTCAAAACATTCGCACTAACATTCAAAGCAAGGTTTCACGCATCAGCAACAGGCGACCTGCGACTACACATATTAACATCGCCTCACGGTGGAAGCTGGGACACGGAAGACTTCGCAACAACAGACCTAACGTGTGTAGCGGGAGAACAAGCACAGAAAACAGCACTAGTTGAACCAAACATGCGCTACGTTAAAGTGCAAGTTGAAAACCTAGACACTTCATACCCAGCATACGACATAGAGGTAACAGCAACATACTAGGCGCATAAACAATGCCAATAAGCGAAGAAAAACTGCGAGAATACCTTGTATCCCTCATTTTTTATATGATACAAAAACGGTTTTTCCCAGAGCCAAAAATACCCATACCCCTGTCATCACAAGTCAGTTATAGAGAAGTAATCAGAAAAGGCGGTTAAACGTAAATGGGTAAAGAGAGCTTCTACAAGAAAGGATACGAAGTAAGCGTTGACAACATTAATGTAGATGAAGAGGGAGATGTTCAAGTAGATGTCAAGACAATGCCTTCTGTAAGTGTGGAAATAACGGAAAAAGGCTTTAGCGATGAAGCTGATACTCCTACAAGAGCTTTAGTAGATGCAGACAGACACGTGCAAACAGATGTATTAAACTTCCCAACCGATTACGCCAAAGAAGCCACCCTGTCAAGTAAACTCACCGATATTTACAATCGCCTAGCTGAAACTCTGTCCCGCAGCATAACAAATTTTCCTTCAGAATACCCGCTGCCCTCATCTCAAGTGTCAACACTTCAAAACGTGAACATACAGCCCCAAGGCAGCATACAACATTTTAGCGCATCATCTACAAGCGATGTTAAAACGCCCAGCAGCGGTAAAGCGCTTCAAATTCTAGCCTTCTTCTATTACTGCGACGCAGACATTACAACAGAGCTCAGATTTAAAAGCAGCGGTAATGTAATCGGTGGGCTGCCTTTCAAAGGAGCTGTTGCTATGAACCTTGTAGGAGCAAAACCGCCACAAGGCAGTGTTGACGAAGCAGTTGAAATATACCTCAGCGGCTCTGGAAACGTGAAAGGATGGATATGCTATAAAGAGGTTTAGGAGGGTGATGTTTAGATGCCTACTGAAACTCGCTATTTCCGCAGCGACCAACACACTGTAAACGGTTTATCAGCATACAAACTTTTAACAACAGAGAGCGCAGCAGAAGCTTCAGCTTATGAATATAGCACCGTATCTTATTTCCGCTGGGGCATAAGGGTCTGGAAAAGAGCATCAGATGGAACTGAAACCGAGATTACAAGCGGTGAACCCGTCGCAGTTGTCGCCAGAACAGAAGTAGGCGAAGGAATGCAAAGCAACACCTGGAACTGTCCAGAAACAAGCCTAGCTTCAACAGATGCTATTGTTGTCCGGGTTTACATTTATCACGATGGCGCCTGGCATGAAAAGGCAGAATTTATAACTGAACAGCTGGGAGCTCAAAGTTTGGACGCTGCAACGTGGACAGTTTACTATTATACACGCCTTACAGAGTATGGCGCAGGTTTCAGAGGCGTCTTCTACTGGGGTATATTTACGAGGACAAGCCCATACAATAGCAGAATAGCAAACTTCACATGGACAGAATATGCTCCACCTGTTGCTAGACGCCTTCAGAGTGACGGTTTAGTTTTGATAGCGGGGTGAAAACATGGCTGACTACTTTGTTTATTTAACAATACCTGCAAATACTTCAAAAGATAATCCAGCTAAAACTACGATAGAGATTGAAGGCGACATACTTGTCGGGTTTTACAGACTTATACCAAGCGGCTGGTATGCACTAGCGCACTATCGAGTGTTGTATGGCATACGCCAGCTACACCCAGCTAACGAAGAAGCATGGGACACTGGCAACGATGTTAAAGACTTTGTAACGTTGAACTGGAAAATGCCAGAGCGCAAAATAGAACTAACAATAGAAGGATACAACGAAGACAGCACATACCCGCACACGGTTTACCTGTGGTTCCGGACTGAATACGAAGAATACGCCAGACCATCAACACTTATAAAAGAGATTAGAGATATACTCCTTGAAACATTAATGGAGGAATAGAAAAGAAAATGTGCGCCAGCCAGCAACAGCTCGACCCTGTTGGGGCGCCAGACTTCACTTTGCCAGTGAGTATCATAGCGCAGATTATTGAAAGCCTTAAAGTTGATATTGTAGCGCAGACGTTAAGTGCTTTAAACATTAACATTGTTGGACAGGCGAGCGCAATTGAGATAACAACGCCAGAAGGAGAAAGTTTAAATGTTGCTATAACCAGCAGCGTAGCATTAAACGTGAACATTACGAATACGCCGATAGAGATAACTAATCCAAGCGGACAGAACCTAAACGTGGCAATCCAATCAAGCATAGCACTTGACACTAACATTGCAAATATGCCAATTGAAATAACTAACCCTAGCGGGCAAAATCTTAACGTTGCCGTGCAGTCAAGCATTACCTTAAACACCAACATCACAAATACACCTATTGAGATAACTAATCCTACGGGTGAGAACCTAAACGTAGCTGTGCAGTCAAGCATTACATTAGACACGAATATTGTAAACACGCCTATTACTATAACCAATCCTACTGGCGAAAGTCTTGACGTGAACGTAGCGAGCAGCATAACTTTGAATACTAATATTACGAACACGCCGATTGAGATAACTAATCCTAGCGAACAAAACCTTAATGTGGCTGTGCAGTCCAGCATAACGCTTGACACTAATATTGTTAATATGCCCATTGAGATAACCAATCCAACAGGCGAAAGTCTTGATGTAAACGTGGCTAGTAGCATAACCTTGAATACTAACATTACGAATACGCCGATTGAGATAACTAATCCTAGCGGACAGAACCTTAATGTTGCCGTGCAGTCAAGTGTAGCTTTAGATGTAAACGTTACGAACACGCCGATAGAGATTACTAATCCAACGGGTGAGAACCTAAACGTTGCAGTGCAGTCAAGCGTAGGGTTAAATGTTACTGTTACAAACACGCCAATAGAGATAACCAATCCTACGGGTGAAAATCTTAACGTAGCAATCCAGTCAAGTGCTATAACGCTAGATGTAAACGTTACAAACACGCCAATTGAGATAGTTAATCCAACGGGTCAAAGCCTTGATGTAAATGTAGCCAGCAGCATAACATTGGATGCTAATATTGTGAATACGCCAATCACTGTAACTAATCCTACAGGCGAAAACCTAAATGTGGCTGTGCAATCAAGCGTTACATTAAACACTAATATCACTAATACACCAATAGAAATAACTAATCCTACGGGTGAAAATCTTAATGTCGCCGTGCAGTCAAGCGTTTCGCTGAATGTTAACATTACAAACACGCCAGTGGAGATAGTAAACCCTTCTGGCACACCTGTTGAAGTTAATATAACTACAAGCGTAACGCTTAACGTGCATATTGAGAGTGCAGACACTTTCACAGTTAACATTCAGACAAGTGGAGGGGCTAATATTGTTATTGATAAGCTGACAACAGAAGCGTATAAAGAGGATAGACGGACGTTAAGCAATAATGGTGCAACAGCGACAATGGTAAGCTATAACTACACTACAAGGAGAGGTAAGTTTCTCCCAAGGGGAGCTAGAGGCTTCTTAAGCAGCATAGAGGTTTACTGTGATAACAGTGACAGTGTAGACCGGGATTTCACTGTATATGTTGCAGTGCAACCTGGAATGGCGCCAGTGTTTTCTGTAACTTTAACAGTGCCCGCTGGAGCATCAGCAGACTGGAGAAGTGTTACAGTTAGGCGGTTCTGGAATTATGACAGTATGTTTATCTATGTTAGGGCTGAAAATGATGCATACCCACGCATCGGATACGACACTGGAACACCGCCTGACGCCTACACAAGCAGTGATGAAGTAACATGGTCGCCATACGGTAACAGGTATTGGATTAGAGCTGTTTTCACAGGTTTAACTGCTGGCGACTTACCTATAAGCGGCACAGTAAACACTGTTACCATTCCAAACACAAGCAGCGAGCTAACAGTTGAAAACGTTAGTGTGCCACATCTCACAATAACAGAGCTGGTTTCAGTTGATGGCACTGGCGAAGTTGTAATAGTTAAAGTTTACATACCTTGGACTGGAACGCCATCTTCTGGTATGTTTCAAATTATATACGAGGTTGACGGCAGCACAGCTGCAATTGTTACAAGCACAGATATAACACAGAACCCAACTGCTACAAGTGGCGCTAGCCCAATTGGTGTATTCTATCAGGATTCAGGCGGAACCTTCATGGTAAGCTACTTAAGGCTGCCGTTTAAAAGAAATCTCACGGTTAGCCTTATGCAAGGAACTGGCAGCAGTCAATCAGTTGATTGTAGAGTAACTACTACTCAAATTACATGATAAAGGAGGTGAGATTAGATTGGCTCAAGCTGGTTTGAACATACAGTTAAACGTTAAGGAAATATACAAAAAACTATGTCCGAAATGTAAGAAAAAGCTGAAAGAGCTAATCCGAGATAAGATTACAGAGCAGATGGTTGAGGATGTGTTGAAATGAGCAGAGAAGACGACCCATACGTTACAGATGCACTGTGCAAGGCTAGGATGCAAGCGCTAGATGAACGGATAAAAGCAATTAAACAAACAATATATGCAACATCGGTTGTCATCACTATTGCACTTACAATAGTTAACATCATAGTCGCCTTGCTTAAATAAACAGGCGGCAGGAGGTGAGAACCTAGATGTTGGAAAACATCATAGGTGCATTTGTGGGCGCTGTTTACGGTGCGTTCTGCTATGCCCTAGCGAAGGTTAAAAGCGGCGAGAAGTTTACACCAGAGAAGTTCGGCAAGACCGTTGTCATCGGCTTCATTTTTGGCGGTTTAAGCAGGATGCTGGGCGTTGACATCGAAACACTTGAGGGCATGAGCACCGTTGGCTTTTTCACAATAGTCATAGACAAGCTGGTTGGTCTTTTGCAGCGCCCACAAGAGTAAGAAAACATATATATCCATCCTCTCCCCCTTTCTTTTTTGGTGTTGAGTATGGTTAAGAAGAAAGCCACTATTATCGGCGAGTTGCAGCGGATGGCTGAGGCTCTTGAACGCATGGCAAACATCCTTGAAACTCTTGTTAACCTTTGGGTTGCCAGCGCTAAACAGGCAGCGGAAGCACAAAAAAAGCCAGAGAAAGAGGAGAGTGAAGGCTGATGCCGTATTTTGAAGACATGACTTTAGTGCTGTTTGATGAGGTTAAGATAACTGCTGGTTCGTGGCTTGACATTTCAATACTTGGCATTGACATAAGGATACCGCCGTGGGATATTGTGCTACTGCCGAGGATTGCTATTCCTTTCGGGTGGATTTGGGATATGCTGTTTGGCTGGCTTGACAAGATGGCGGAGGAATATTATGCCGAACAAGAAAAAGAGTAAGAAAGGTAATCCTAACTTTCTGTCATGGCTTGTTGACGCAGAGGTTGGGCTGTTCAGCCCAATACTTAAAGGTTTACCTGAGATGCTTTCTCGTGTAATAGGAGCTAATGCCAAGAAAAAAGCTGAAGAAGCTACTCCTGAGGACATGCCATCGCTTGGCACGTTTGAATCGAAATTGCGGAGTGCTATTGAAAAAGGCGACCTTTCAGCTGTCTTGGATACTATGCAGGACTACGCTAAATCCGTTAAAGACCAGTATTGGGAGTTCTGCAACCATGCTCTCGCTTTTGATGCTGCCCCATTTGTTAATTTGGGTGGTGGCTACAGGTTTTACGCTTCGGCGCCTCATAATGCCGCAGAGGTTAACATATCAACGGATATGTATTCGTCATATTATAATTATGCAGTTAAGCCGATGATACAGAGGTATTACTTCCGTGAATACCTGCCGAGAGTGCCTGAGCCTTATCGTTTGGCGGATTTCGCTGCGAAAGGAACAGAGGACTATAAAGCGGTTCTTGAGGCTTTTATGGAGAATGGGCTCAGTCAGAAGTGGGCTAATGCTTGGATTGAAAGCCAGTATCAGTATCCGGGTATAGATGTTTTGCTTGAGTTGTGGCGTAGGGGTGTCATTAGTGATGGTATGTTTGTTCGTGCTTTACGGCGTAGCGGTATGCCACAGTCTTATGCTGATGCTGTTAAGGCGCTTAAAAATGTTATTCCGCCGTTGAGTGATTTGATACGGATGGCTGTTCGTGAGGCTTTTCCCGTTGCACCTGGTAAGCCACAGTTTGATGAAATGAAAAAGTGGGCTGCGAAAAGAGGTTTAAGCAGCTATTGGGTTGAAAGATATTGGCTTGCGCATTTCGACCGTATGGGGCTTACGCAAGCGTATGAAAACCTTTGGCGTGGACACTTCGATGAAGATGACTTTAAACACTATTTGATGCTGGCGGACGTGCATCCAGACGATTGGGATGCTATTTTACGTGTTGCGTATCGTCCGCCTAGTATTCGTGAGCTGGGTTATGGTTATGATGTTGGCGCTTATACAAGAGATGACATTGTGAAGTATAGGCGTTGGGGTGGTCTCAGCCCAGAAGATGCAGAAAAAGCGGCTACTGCGCTTATTGTTTACCGTAGCGAGGCTGAGCGTGAGGCGTGCCGCAGAGAGCTCATGTATCTTCATGCTTTAGGTAGGATTGATGAGGCTACATTTAGAGATGAGTTGAAGAAGCTGCTTACAAGCCCGGATAAGATTGAGCTTTGGGTTGAGAGAGCTCACTTATACAAGGAGCGTTTAGCAGCTAGCACCAGCCCTCAGGAGCCGCCTACGATTACAAGAGCTACGGCGCAGTGGCTTTTTGAGCATGGTGTTTGGAGTGAGCAACAGCTTCGTGATGCTTTGACGGGTCTTGGTTATACGGCGGAAAGTATTGAAGCTTATGTTTTGCAGAGTAAGCAACGTATTAAGGAGCGTGAAGAACCAGAGGAGCCGAAGCGGTTAACTCTTGCGCAGATTGAGGACTTGTATGAGGCTGGTATTTTAGAGAGAGAGGAAATTGCGCCGCTTGTTGTTGAGTTGGGGTATTCGCCAGGTGATGCAGCCAGGATTACTAGGCTTATTGTTGAACGTGTTGCAGAGAAACTGAAACCGCCGCCTCCTAGGGAGCTTAGTGAAAGCGATGTTGTTGATGCTTGGGAGTTTGGATTGTATAGGCTGACAGATGTTGAGGATTGGTATCGTAAAGCTGGTTACAGTGACAGGGACGCTAGTTTATTGGCTAGGCTTGTGTATTTGAAGTATAATGTGCCTTTGCTTAGGGCTATGTATCGTAACGGATGGATTAACGCTGAGCAGCTTGTTCAAGGGTTGCGTGAGTTGGGTATTCCAGCGGAGCGTGTCCAGGATATGGCTATGACTTTTATTAAGTATGATGAGATGTATCGTGTTGAGAAGGAGCGAGACCTTACTAAAAGTGAGATTGTTAAGGGTGTTAAGGCTGGTATTCTTTCGCCTAGCCAAGCGGTTGGGCTTTTGATGGATATGGGCTACGATGAGAATGAGGCGTGGTATATTTTGGCTATTAATAAGGTTGTTAGTGTTGGAGACCCTGAGGGGTATTGGGAGATGCGTCGGGTGGTTGAGTTACAGAAGAAGGCGAGGGGTTTACCAGCGAAAGAGATACCTGATGAGCTGATTGAGCTTGAGAAACAGTGGCGCATGGTAAAGGATGAATATGAGAAGGCGAGAAAAACAGGGGAGAGTGAAGTTAGGATAGCGGAGCTTAAGCAGAAGCTACGTAGTTTAGAGGATAGGATGCGAACTGTTGCTGCGAAGCTTGGGTTGGAAGTCCGTTAGGCTTTTTGCTATGAGCTTCTTTTTTTCCATGCAGACCCAGTATGTTTGATGTTTTCCCATTGTTTGTTGTGGCGATGAGACTGGTAAACGTAACAGCACTCGCCAGTCTGTGAATATGGCTAGTATTCTGTTTAGCGGTATTCTTACTTCGTTCCATTTTAGCCATAATAGTCCGTCGTCCTTCAGTATTCTGTAAAATTCTTTTTGTGCTTTGTATATGTGTGCTATTAGCTGTTGTTTGGTTTTGTATATTTCTACGCCATAGTAGCATACTCCTTTTAGTCCTTGTAGTCTGGCGTGTTTTTTACGGAGGTTTGGCATTGTGTAGAAGTCGCCGGGTTTGCAGCCGTAGTCGTGGGGTGGGTCGTATATTATTGTGTCGAATGTTTTAGATAAAAAGGGGGTTTGCGTGTTGTCTGCGAATATTGTCGGCTTTTTCAGGAGTTGTTTTTGTATGTCTATGTATATTATGTTTGGGCTGTTTTTGTTTTCGTATATTGTTCTGTTTCCTGCTGTTGCGTCAAGTATCATCTTTTCCGTTTCTCCTAAATATGTAATCTATAATCATATACATAATTGTTGCGTAGATGCAGCCACCTATTATGCCGAGAAATACTGTGAATATATCTGGGATTGGCATTTTTTATTCTATTCCTGCTTTTATGTATTTGTATTTCATTTTGCGTAGCTGGTCTAGGCTTGGTTTGTAGGTGGCTAGGTAGTTTATTGCTATGAAGAATTGGCAGCTGCAATTGAAGTATTTTCCTGTTTTTGTGCTATACCAGCCGCAGATTGGGTATCCTGTTTGTTTGTCTTTTTGTTTGTGTGTGCATGGGTTTTTGCAGAGACACACTGGTAATATGTATCGTGGTGGCTTTCCTTTCATTTTCGCTCATCTTTTTCCTCTAATGGGACGTGGATTACAAGTTTTAGGTAGTGTCTGTATCCTTTTTTTGCTTTGGGGTTGTGGATTTCAGTAGCCCAAACTCTCATTTTTGTTTTGCCTCTATTTTTTTAGTTTTGGTTTAACTACTATTGTTTTTTTGATTAGGGGTATGCGGCATATTGGGCAGTGGATTGTGTTGGGTTTTACTCGGTATTTTCTGCCGCATTTTGTGCATATCCACTGTGTTTCCAGTCTCACCATCCTTCTTCCTCCCGTAGCATTTCTATTGTTTCTCTGCTCCACAGTCCTGGTAGTCCTTGTATTGCGTATCTTATTTGTGTGCCCCATGGGTAGCTCACTGGGACTGTGCTTACTCCGTGTTCTTCGAGCCAAGGTTCGTCCCATTTGCTTGCTCGTTCTGTTTCCATCGTTTCCCATAGTGCTTCTACTTGAGCGTCTGTTGGCTCTGAACCAAGGATGTCAACGAGTGCTTCTCTGAGCCTTTCTTTGTCTTCCCATGCCTCTATGGGGAGGTCTAGTCTGTTTAGGAAGTCTTCATATCTATCTTCTGCTGCCAATGTGTATCTCCCTCGTTTTCATTTTTGGTTCGTATGTGTCGCTTATTGTTTCGTATTTTACGAAGCTGTCCAGCTCTTTTATTGATACATCGGGTTTTGATAGTCCGGGTAGTTTGGCTATTAGTTTTATGTTGCGTCCGTCTTTTGGTGTTATGCGTAGTGTCCATTTTTTTCGCCAGACGCCGAAGCGTAGGAATGTTTGGCAGACATGGGGTGTTGCTGCTATTATTTCTATGGCTTTTTGCCAGTCTACACGTTTGAAACAGTATGCCATGTAATGGTTTGGTTTTCCAGAGCTTAAAATGTATATTGGGGGCAGGCTGTATGTGATTGCGGTTGTCCAGAGTGCTGCTATTACCTTGTTAAGTGGGATGTCATCGAAGTCCCACATTAGTATATGTTTACCGTCGGGTAATACAGAGTTTACTCCTGCGACATCGGTTATTCGGACTGCTGCGAATGAGAAGCGCCAGTGTCCTATTCTAAATCTGAATATCATTTAGCCACCTCTTTTTAATCGTATTTCTTTTATATGTTTGAATAGTTCTGCCATTAGTGTGTTTGCTTCGTCTTGGACAAGTTTGTATAGGACTGGTGCGTTGGGTATTTCATGTTTTTCTTCGAGTTCTTGTAGGTCTTTTAGCATTAGTTTTAGTTGCATTATTTTCCACCTGAAATAGTAGGGTATGGCTGATGTGATGGGTATTCGCAGCATGGTATTGAATGGAAGCTCGTTCCATTGGTTGGATAGTTCGTCTGTCATTTTTACTCGCCTGTTTTGTCCCATTCTGGCGTGTCCGGATGGAAAACTATTATCGCTATTCTTGCTTCGATGTGTTTGAGACCTTGCTGCGTTACGTGTGTGTGTATTATTACGTCTTTTGTTAGGCGTTTTCCTTTCGCCCATTGGTTGAACGCATCTTGTGCTTCATACCATGTTCCTTCAAATATTTTACATTTCATGTTTTCATTCCTCCTTTTTATTCTTGTGTTTTTAATTCTTCTCGGGTTAGTTCGTCCCATCTTTGTAGTGTTGCGTCTAATATAGGTTTGACGGGTTTGGCTTCTATTAGGTATTTTAGCAGCCCCTTGTCGGTTATGTTTTGTATTTGTTCGATTATGTCGTTGATGTCTGTTGTGTCTATGTAGTTTCGCAGGTGGCGTAGTATGCCTAGTCTTTCCATGCCTCTGGCTGTGCGCAGCTGGGTTAGGAACATTTCAAGTGTGCTCATTTTGTTTCACCATTTTTGGTTTATTCCGCATTTTTTGAATATTTCAAGTGTTAGTTTGGTTGGGCATAGGCGTGTTGGGCTGTTTGTTTTTATCCACATCCAGTCCGGGTATTCTTTTGCTATTTTTTCTACTGTTAGTGGCGATACTTTGTAGTCTTCTGCTATTGTTTCGAGTGTTGGCTGTCCGAAGGATGCTAGTTCTACTAATAGGCAGTATAGGTTGTTTTGGAAGTTGCGTCCTGTTTCTAGGCTGTATGCTTGTATTAGGTATCGTTCTAGCATCATGGGTTTTAATAGTTTGATTAGTATGCGGTAGTCGGTTGTTGTTACTTTTGTTCGGTTGTCTAGTGCTGCTGTTGCTCGAAGTAGGTCTGGCAGGTGTTCAAGGCATCTAGCATAACTCCATTGTGTTAGTCCTATTGCGATTAGTTGATACCATAGTTTGCCGTGTTGTTTTGGCGGGGTTACTTGAGAAATGGGGGTTGTGTTGTCTATGGTTATGGCGGGTATTGATTTGCGTGGTTTTGTTGGTCTTATCATGTGGTAGTAGCGTATTACTTTGTCTCTTACTAGGGCTACCCAGCTATCTGCTTGTATTAACGAGTTTAGCATTACGGGTTGTATGTTTAGTGCGGCTGAGCCATAAAAGTTTTGTATTTGTATGCGGCTGGTCTGTGTTATTTTGTCAACGTAGTGTGTGTATGTTAGGTGCGCTAAAACTTCGATTGTGGCTGTCCTCGACCAGTCGCTTTTTTCTGCTCCTAGGTCGTCTATTATTATGTGTCCGCCGAATTCTGTTAGTTCTTCTGCGAGGCGCATTAGTCCTGCGAGGGTTAGGCTTGTGTATGCTTTTGCGTGTTTTCCAAGTATGTGTGCTACTGTGTTTGTTGCGGTTGATTTGCCGCATCCTGCTGGTGCTATGTTTAGTATGCATTTTTTTGCTTTTGCTGCGATTAGGTTTGTTGCTATCATTTCTCCTAGTCCTTTGTGTGTTTTATTTACTGTTTTTACGAGTTTTTTTAGTGTGTGCATTGGTGTTGTTCCTCAATAGGCACCGTATTTCGATTGTTACTGTGTCTTCGGTTTTGTTGAGAAGGGTTAGTCTTACGTAGCGCCAGTCTTTTGGTATTAGTCTGCCTACTGATATTGTTGCGCCGTAGCCTGTTCTTAGCACTTTTCTGTCGTAAAAAATGGGGTGGCTGCTTTGTGCAGCCTTTTCTTGGCTATTCAATTTGTCCAGCCACCCTTTTTTGTAGTTCTTCTGCGTATTCTTTTGCTGTTTCAGAGAGGGCGATTACTACTTCCATTAGTGATGCTCTGCCTTTTGATATTATTTGCCAGCCGTGCTCGCTTTTTATTCCGAGCACAATAACGCAGTCCACTTCTTTGTATGGTTCGCTTCCTCTGTTTGGTTCGTTTTCAACTATCTTGCCGACTGCTTGCCAGATTTGGTTTGCTTGTTCTACGAGGGGGTGCTTTACGGATA
>Ga0190306_1000376_pt1 | contig 15662 bp, 13 predicted proteins | sample 48700734_MG_FD_161657 | JGI IMG/M metagenome (GOLD analysis project Ga0190306, IMG submission 161657) | Hydrothermal vent sediment bacterial communities from Southern Trench, Guaymas Basin, Mexico - 4870-07-3-4_MG | ecosystem: Environmental > Aquatic > Marine > Hydrothermal vents > Sediment ... | reverse complement strand
TGGTTTACAGTATTAAAAACCTATAATTTTAGAAATTTAAAAGAACAGACAGTTGAACTCAATAATAAGGAGATTTTTCTTACAGGGGAAAACGGCCAGGGAAAAAGTAATTTTTTGGAAGCCGTTTATTTATTATCCTATGGATCATCATTCAGAACAAATCAGGAAAATTTGTTAATTAAACACAATTCAAAAGAAATGACCCTTTATGGAGAATATTTTAGAAATAACGGATTTTCCAATTCAATATCAGTAAATATTTCAGGTAAGATAAAAAAAATTCATTATAATGGAAAAATTGTAAGAGATAGAAAAAATTTAATTAGAAATATTCCATGTATTATTTTTTCACATGAAGACCTTTCTTTTGTAAATGGCAGTCCTGAAAGAAAAAGATGGTTTATAAACCAGACAATTAGTTTGTATGATTCTGCGTATATAGACAATTTAAGAAAATATAGGAAAATATTAAAATTAAGAAATTTTGAAGTTAAAAATGGTAAAAAAGAACTGCTTAATGTATATAATCAACAACTTGCAGAAGCAGGTTTAAAACTTCAGAATAGTATAGAGACAACAATAAAAGATTTTAATAAAACTTTTTCTCCATTGTTTAGAGAAATATCCGGTTTTGATGAGGAATTGATTATTGAATATCTTCCTTCATGGAAAAATTGTTCAAGTATTGAAGAGGCCGTGTTACGTCTTGAATCTAAAACTGCAAGCGATTTTATTCTGGGAACAACCAGTACAGGACCTCACAGGGATGGTTTTAAATACACTATGTTATCCAGAGATTTTGCAAAAATTGCCTCTACCGGGCAGCTTCGGTTAATTTCACTGGTTTTAAGAGTTGCACAATCAATATTTTTTTCAGGAAAAACAAAGCAGAAACCGCTGTTATTACTGGATGATGTACTTCTGGAACTTGATAATAAAAGACGAATGAGATTTCTTGGTTTTTTACCTGAGTATGAGCAAATATTTTTTACATTTTTACCCGGGGAACACTATAATGAATATATAATGGAAGATACAGCAATATTGAACGTAGATGATGGGGTAATAAGCAGGGTATGAAAAAAGCATCAGATATTCTCGGGGTATTTATGGATTCTCTTCAATTAAATCTGGAAAAAGGGAATTCGTCAGTTTTTAACAGCTGGGGTAATATTGCCGGGGATGATATGATTAGCCATTCATCTATAAAAGATTTAAAAAATGGAAACTTAATAGTGGAGGCAGACCACCCAGGATGGATTCAACTTCTTCAGATGAGAAAAAAAAAGATTTTAAAGAATGTTCAAAAAAAATATCCTGAACTGGATATAGTTGATATACGTTTCACCTTAAAAAGTAACCACAATGATAATTAAATGTAGGGGCAGTCTACAGGATTGGTTTACCAACCCTGCGGGCTGCCCAACCATTGACACCATCAATGCATAAAAGTATACTGGCACACCGAATCCAGATAAGAAATAATTGCGCATTATGCGATAAATATAAAGGAGTGCATACCATGAGTGTGACATACCAGCCAAGCCGAGTTAAAAGAAACAGAAGATTGGGTTTTAGAGCCCGTATGGCGACAAAAGCAGGCCGTTTGATTTTAGCCAGACGAAGAAGAAAAGGACGAAAGAAACTATCAGTTGCTGATGAGAAGAAACCTTACTAAAATTGAACGACTAAGGTCACAATCCGAGATCAGTAGAGTATTTAAATCATCTTCCAGGGTTTCGTGCCGGGGATTAAAGATGGTTTATCGAAAAAATGAATTGGAATGGAACAGGATAGCAGTTACCCTGGTTCGAAAGTATGGTAATTCTGTTCAGCGTAACAAAGCAAAACGGATATTACGTGAAATATACAGAAGTTTAAAAAATAATTTAAAACCCGGATACGATATTGTAATTGTAATGTATCCAGGTGATTACAATTACTCTATGCGTTTGAGTCAGGTAAAATATTTACTTTCCAGGGCAGATATTTTTCTGTAATCCATTTTCCATTCCTAAAAAAATAAAACAGTTGGTATGTGAGTATCTGAAATCTGTTTTATTCTAACGGGAGTAAAAAATGGACAAAAATACACTGATTGCAGTTATCTTATCTGTAATTGTAATAACAGGTGGTTTTATGCTCCAGGGGGTATTATTTCCTCCTGAGCCTCAGGCCGTTATACAGGAAACCCAGCAGAGTATTCCTGAAACATCAAATCAGGCAAATACAAATCAGCAGTCGACTATTATCAGTAATACGTCTACTAATACAAACGGGAATTCAGGCAAGGTCAATGGACTGATACCCTGGGAAAATGACGGTCTGAAACCTGTCGATAAAGAAATAGTGCTGGAAACAGATTTGCTTACTGTTACTTTTTCAACAAAGGGCGGTACAGTAAGCTCACTGAAATTAAAAGAACATCTGGACAATAATGAACCCCTTGAAATGATTCAGAACAGGGAATCAGGTGTTAATGCTTTTAATATTTATTTTGGTTCTTCTGATGCACCGGCTGTAGATGAGCTTTTCTTTTATAAAAAAGTAAACAGTTATACCTATGAATTTTACCGGAACTTTAAATTAAATAAAAATGACAATTCATATTTTACACTCAAAAAAACCTACGTATTCAAACCTGATGACTATATGTTCGAACTCCATATTTCTTTTGAAAACAGTGAAAATGAATATCTTCCACTAAATTTTAATGGTTATTCCTATACTCTTGGTTTTGGACCGCAAATTGGACCCTGGGCAGATAAAATAGGCGGCAGATATGAATATAGAAAATATTTTACTTATGAAAATGGTAAACTTAAAAAAAATAAACTAAAGAATAATACATACAGTATTGCAGGAAATGTTTCCTGGGCTGCTGTTGCAGGAAAATACTTTACTTTAATTGCAATACCGGACTCTACACAGTATAAAATTACATTTTCCAATAGTCCTGTTGCTGGTATTCCGGATGCATCCCAGCTTTATCTTTCCAGGCCGGTTATAAAAAGCTCCAGGAATGATGATGTTTATAGATTTTTTGCAGGACCAAAGCTTAATAGTGTACTTAATAAATATAATGATGCAGGTAAAAACAGTTTTGGAGTGCAGGATCTAAATCTGGATGAGGTTATTGATACAAGTTCCTGGCTGGGTTGGCTGGAATATTTGCTAAAAAAACTACTTTTATTCTCATATAGCCTTATTCCCAATTGGGGTGTAGCAATTGTTATTATGACTCTGGTTGTAAAAATAGTATTCTTTCCTTTTACCCATAAGAGTTATGAGTCTACCAGTCGTATGCAGGCTTTGACACCAAAAATTAATGATCTAAAAGAAAAGTTTAAAGATAACCCAACAAAGATGAATGCAGAAATGGCGGATTTGTACAAACGGGAGAAAGTTAACCCCATAGGTGGATGTCTTCCCATGTTACTTCAGATGCCTGTATTCATTGCACTTTACGGTCTTTTGACAAAGCAGTTTGATTTAAGAGGGGCTGTGTTTATTCCAGGATGGATAACAGATCTTTCCAGCCCTGAGTCCATATTCTATTTTGGTAATTACTTTACACTGCCATTGCTTGGATGGACAGATATAAGGCTGCTGCCCTTTTTATTTACACTTACTATGATGCTGTCCAATAAACTGATGCAGACTCCAGATTCCAATGCTGCCGGTGGAGACAGTATGAAGATGATGACCAAATTAATGCCGTTAATGTTTTTCTTTATGATGTATAATGCTCCGTCAGGATTGTTGGTGTACTGGACTATTACAAACTTTTTTACAATGATTCAGCAGAAATATATCAGTTACAAAAGAAATAAAGCAACAGCAGGTTGATTTATACTACAAATCTCCAGGGAGGAGAGTTTAATGATAAGAGAATTTGAAGGAAGAACAGAACAGGAAGCTATTGAGAATGCAGCAAAAGCCCTTAATATTAATAGTGAGGAGTTTGATGTCGAAATACTTGATGTTTCAAAAAAAAGTTTGTTCCGTAAGGGAAATGTTAAAATCAAGGTATATATTGAGAGCGAAGAAGAGGATGAAGATCCCGCTGCAGCATCTGAGTATGAAGAACAGGTAATTAAATATCTTGAAAAACTAATTGAGTTAATGGGTTATCCCGGAAAGGCCAAGGTCAGTTACAGAGAAGAAAAGAAACTCGGGCTTTCCATAGTATCAGATCATTCCGGTATTCTTATAGGCAAGAAGGGTAAAAATCTTGATGCTATTCAGCTTATATTAAATGTATATGCCGGTCAGCTTGAAGGTTCAAAACGTGTAATTGTAGATGCGGAAAATTACAGAAACCGTCATGAAGAAAATATTATCCGCCAGGCTACCAGAACTGCTGATCATGTTATTAAAACAAAGAGATCAAAGGTTCTGGAACCAATGAATCCCTTCGAAAGAAGGCTTGTTCATACAGCTCTAAACGAAATTGTCGATGTGGAAACAAAGAGTGAGGGTGAGGGTCTTTTCAGACAGGTTAGAATTATTTATAAGGGTTCTGCACGATAAGAAACGTGCTATTGAAATGTTTGTAGGGGCAGCCACCAAAGGCTGCAAAGCAAATTCCGGGCGACTGTTCCTGCTTATACTATCAGTACAATAAAATTGCAAATTATTTTTTTCTTTTTATTGATATAATAAGAAACAATACTGCAATTATTAACCAAATTAAAAGCTGTAAATAAATATATATATTAGTTTTATATATGATAAATAAAAGAGCTGAGCCTGAGCTAAGTAAAGTTACACTAGAGACTAGTAGTATGATAGGTTTTTCCGATAGACCCATAGCAAGCAGCTTATGGTGAAGATGATCCATATCTGGTGATTGGAATGGAACTCTCCTAATTTTTCTACGTATTATTGCTGCAAAAGTATCAAATATTGGTATTATTAGAAGAGATATTCCAAGAATTAGTGTATATGAAGAATAGTCATTATTAAAAGTATATAAGGGCATACATGCAAGAATAAATCCAATAAATAAACTGCCTGAATCTCCCATAAATATTTTTGCAGGAGGAAAATTATATATTAAAAACCCTGTAATTGATCCGAAAAGAATAAAAAGTATCAGAGCCTGTTCATAATTTCCAATAATGAGTGAAGATATTCCCATAATAAGAGAAATTATTCCTGTTATAGTTCCGGAAAAGCCATCCATTCCATCAATAAGATTTACAGCATTTGTTACCCCAATAATCCATATGAGTGTTACAATTTGACCAATAAATATGCTTTCTATTCTTATATTAAAAAAAGGAATATAGAAGGAGGTAAAAAAATGTCCCGAAAATATTATAACAACAGCAGCAGCAAATTGCCCTATTAATTTATATAAAGGTCTTATATTTTTAAAATCATCAAATATTCCTATTATACTGATAATTAGAGCACCAAGAAATAACGACCAGAATAACAGAATATCTTTCGAATAAGTAAAATTGTTTGGATAAAAGTAATAAACCAAATAAGTAATAAGTACAGGAAGTAAGAATGAAATTGCAATTCCTACGCCTCCAATTCTTGGAATTTCTCCTTTGTGTATTTTACGATTGTCAACAATGTCATACCATTTAAACTTGTGAGCAAGTTTTAAAAGTAAAAATGTAACAAGGGAATTTAAGGCCAGTGAAAAAACTGCAGCAAGTATAAATGGTATATATAAAATCATTAAAAACAGTTCTTTTTATTTACTTTACAACTCATTTTAAAAGTATATGCTTTCTAAACTTACTTGTCAAACATATAGCATTATTAATCAAAAAACATTATATTTATTTTTGGAGGATCGAATGGAATTTGAAGTAAAAGATATAAGCCTTAATGAATGGGGCAGAAAAGAGATAGATATTGCAGAAAAAGAGATGCCGGGATTAATGTCTATAAGGGGAAAATATGGCAAAAATAAACCCCTTAAGGGGGCAAGAATAATGGGTTCTCTTCACATGACCATACAGACAGCAGTTCTTATAGAAACCCTGGTGGATTTGGGAGCAGATGTCAGATGGGCAAGTTGCAATATCTTTTCCACCCAGGATCATGCAGCAGCTGCAATTGCCGTTGGTCCAAATGGAACAGTTGATAAACCTGCAGGTATTCCTGTATTTGCCTGGAAGGGAGAAACTTTGGAAGAATACTGGAACTGTACTTATAAAGCTCTTTCCTTTCCCGGGGGTCTGGGTCCAAATTTACTGGTAGATGACGGCGGAGATGCATCCCTTATACTGCACAAGGGATATCAGATGGAAAAGGGCAGTAAATGGGTATTCGAAGATGCGGACTCAGAAGAGGAAGCTGTTATAAAGGCTCTTCTACAGAGGATAAATAAAGAAGATAATGGTCGATGGCAGACACTTGTTAAAGATTGGAAGGGAGTTTCCGAGGAAACTACTACCGGAGTACACAGATTATACCAGATGAAAGAGGAAGGCAGCCTTCTTGTTCCTGCAATAAATGTTAATGACAGTGTAACCAAGTCAAAGTTTGATAATATGTACGGATGCAGGGAGTCTCTTGCAGATGGAATTAAACGGGCAACCGATGTTATGGTGGCTGGAAAGGTAGTTGTTGTATGCGGATATGGAGATGTTGGCAAGGGAAGTTCCCAGTCCATGAGAGGTCTTGGCGCCAGGGTTATTGTAACAGAAATTGATCCCATTTGTGCCCTTCAGGCAGCCATGGAAGGTTTTGAGGTTACAACCCTTGAAAATACTTTCGATGAGGGGGACATCTATGTTACGACTACTGGTAATAAAGATGTAATTACCGCTGAACATATGTCTAAAATGAAAGATCAGGCCATAGTTTGTAATATTGGCCATTTTGATAATGAAATTCAGGTAGCAAAATTAAAGGCCTGGAAGGGTATTAAAAGGATAAATATTAAACCCCAGGTGGATAAGTTTGTATATGAAGACGGACATGCTATTTTTCTTCTGGCAGAGGGCAGGCTTGTTAATTTAGGCTGTGCTACAGGCCATCCATCGTTTGTTATGTCTAATTCTTTTACCAATCAGACTCTTGCCCAGATTGATTTATGGGAAAAGAGAGATAAATATAAGGTGGATGTATACAGATTGCCGAAATATCTGGATGAGGAAGTTGCCAGATTACACCTGGAAAAAATTGGAGTAAAATTAACAACTCTCAGCAAAGACCAGGCAGAATATCTTGGAATAAATGTAGAAGGCCCGTATAAGGCAGAGCATTACAGGTATTAGCTTATTATTTGCCAAATAGGAATTTTGATTGAAAGTAAGTAAAATATTAAAGATACTTAGAGATGATGGTTGGGTGAAAGTCAGGCAGCGAGGAAGTCATGTGCAGTTTAAACATCCAATAAAAAAAGGACTGGTTACTGTTTCATTTCATAAGCAGTCGGATGAAATAGCACCAGGTACCTTAAATAGTATTTTGAAACAGAGCCGAATTTATTTGGAGAGATAGAAATGAAAAGATATTTAGTAGTTTTTGAGAGAACAGAGACAGGATATAGTGCTTATGTTCCGGATTTACCCGGTTGTATTGCTACAGGTGAAGATAAAAATCAGACAGAAGAAGCTATCTATGACGGAATACAGTTTCATCTTGAAGGAATGCAGGAAGATAGTATGGAAATACCTGTTGGGAATGCAGAAAGTGAAGTACTGGTATTTAGTTGAATAATTTGTATGAAATCCCGGGGTTTGATTTGTTTTTTGATTTTCCCCGGGTAAAAAATAAAATTTAGAATCTAAAAAGATAAAATGGGCGACTGGTCGCAAGTAAACTTGCTGCTCGTCGATGTATCCTTCGACACGAAGTGTCCGGGCTCCATTTTAGTCGCTAAGGAGATATAGATTGGAAAACAGAAAATATTATTTTACATCAGAGAGTGTAAGCGAGGGACATCCGGATAAGTTATGTGATCAGATTTCGGATGCAGTATTGGATAAGTGTCTGGAAAAGGATTCCGAGTCCAGGGTGGCATGTGAAACCTATGCAGCTACAGGTATGGTTCTGGTTGGTGGAGAGATTACAACGGAAGCCTTTGTTAATATTCAGGAAACGGTAAGGGCGTTGGTTAAGAAAATAGGATATACAAAAGCGGAGTATGGTCTGGACTCAGAATCCATGGCTGTTATGAATATTATTAACTCGCAATCTTCGGATATATCCCAGGGAGTAAGTACAGGTCAGGGATTGTTTAAGGAACAGGGAGCTGGAGATCAGGGGATGATGTTCGGTTTTGCCTGTAATGAGACAAAAGAGCTGATGCCGGCTCCTATAATGTATTCCCATAAACTGCTGCAGAAAGCGGCAGAAATAAGACATTCAGGCGAAATTGCCTGGCTGCGGCCGGATTCCAAGAGTCAGGTAACAATTGAGTACGAAAACGGCATTCCAAAAAGAATAGATGCAGTGGTAATATCCCATCAGCATGGTCCGGAAGTTAAGCATGATGAAATTAAAGAAACTCTTATTGCAAGGGTAGTTAAGCCAATTCTGGAACCAACAGGGTTAATTGACAGTGCAACAAAGTACTATATAAACCCCACAGGACGTTTTGTTATAGGCGGACCCTTTGGGGACACTGGCTTGACCGGTCGAAAGATAATTGTAGATACCTATGGTGGAATGGGACGTCATGGTGGAGGTGCTTTTAGCGGTAAGGATCCCAGCAAGGTAGATCGTTCCGCAGCCTATATGGGCAGATACATAGCAAAAAATATAGTTGCAGCAGAATTATGCACAAAATGCGAAGTAGAGCTTTCTTATGCAATAGGAGTGCCTTTTCCAATTTCTGTAATGGTAGATACCTTCGGAACAGGAAAAGCACCCGAAACCAAAATAGAAGATGCAGTAAAATTAGTATTTGATTTAAGCCCTGCAGGAATAATAAGAGATCTGGACTTAAAAAAACCAATCTATCTGGATACAGCAACATATGGTCATTTTGGTAATAATAAATATACCTGGGAAAAAACAGATAAAATTAAACAATTACAAAATGCTGTTGGATAAACACATAATGTAGGGGTTATCTGTAGGGGCAGTCCAGAGGAAACCCGTTAGGGTTCCCTCTGTGGCTGCCCTTCTTCATCAAAAATAAAAATTTCAATTAAAAAAATACATTTCAAATTCAATAAATGAAATAATAATTAATAATCGAAAAACAAATTGATTTGTTTAATAAAAAATGGATGCCCACAAAGGGGCATCCCTACATTGTTACATACCTAAGAATTTATTTTTTATAAATCCCGCCATTCCCCAGAATCCAGCAATTTGTTCAATTCTTTTGCCTTTTCATTGGAAAACTGGGCTCCATGCTGCTGGACTATCTCTCCTGCAAGTACAGATGCCAGTAATCCGCTGTCATAGAGGGAGTATCCCCGGCAAATACCCAGTAAAAACCCTGCAGCATATGTGTCTCCTGCCCCTGTTGTGTCAACAGGAGCCTTTCCCTTAACCGGAACTGAAAGAAGTTTACCATTTGTATAAATATAGGATCCGTGTTTACCATTCTTAACTACTGCTACAGGACATAACTTACCCATGGACTTTGCACATTCACCGGCATCATAGTTATCAAATAAAATTCTGGACTCTTCCCCGTTTGCAAAGCAGATGTATGCATGCTTTTTAATTAGTTTTAAAAAATCATCTCTGTTACGGCTGACAGCAAAGGGGTCTGCTACATCGAAGACAATTTTTGTATTATTGGCTTCTGCAATTTCTATAACCTTAAGTATTGCTTCTTTCTGATTCTCAGTATCCCACATATAGCCTGTAAAATAAAAATATTCCGCTTTAGCAATTAGTTTAGGGTTTATATCACTAATAGAAAACTCCCTGTTTGCTGCAAGATATGTGTTCATTGTTCTTTCGGAATCCGGGGTTATAAATATAATACTCGAACCGGTAGGACTGTCGCAGGTTTTGAGCTCTGAAATAATATCAAGTTCATCCAGCTTTTCTTCATAGATTTTCCCATACTTATCTTTACCAATTTTGCCGGCCAGAGCTGTTAAAACTCCAAAAAGAGAAAGCGTAACAAGGGTATTGGGAGCTGAGCCTCCACAGGAATAGTCTGCACTGGAAGAGCTTATAAAATTTAACAGCTCGTTGCGTCTATTCGGGTCAATAAGGTGCATTGTTCCCTTGTGGAGGCTTAGCTTGGTAAGTTCTTCTTCAGAAACTTCGAAAAAAATATCTATTAGGGTGTTGCCTATACCGTATATTTTAAGGGACATGAGTGCTCCTTTATTGAAATTGAGCTTTTAGTGTGAAAAAGCTTACCACCAGTGCTACAATAGCTGCGGTTGTTCCCACATAAGTTCCCATTTTAACATTAAAGTAAAATTCCGGAGAATTTCTTGGTGCAAAAATTCTATCTTCAGGTTGAATAATTCTATCTTTCCCATGTTTATTGCCGTTTCTGTCAAAAATTGAAACACTGTTTCCAATATGTTCATCTCTGTTAAATCCACCAGCCATTTGAATATATTCCAAATAGGTTTTACCTGCTATATATGGTACTACAGATGGATTATCTACAGATCCACCTACATAAACAGTAAATAATTTCATTGGGATAATAATTCTATCTCCTTCTTTTAAAACTGTATCATTGGAATAATCATGGTTATAAATAATTTTTTCCAAATCCACTGGTATATAATCAGATTTTCCCTGTCGAATTATAAAAGAATTTTTTAGATCACTCACAGGTGTAAGAGATCCTTCGGGAAGATCTTGAACTGCAGTTGAAATACGCAGATCTTCTGTAATTGGCCAGGGAATTTTTGCTGAAACCGGGCTTGTCGAGCCTACTTTCATTCCTAGTGCACCTTCAAAAAATACCAGAGGCAGTTTTTCAACAAAAGAGGGAATCTCTATCATATCCATATCCCTTAGTTCAATCTTTGAAAGATCTCTGCCGTCAGTTTCAGGATAGACAGTGTCGGTTTTTCCTTTTTGAGTATTGAGTCGTATAATATGAAGGTTTGCAGTATCCGCGAGCTTTGTAAAACCCCTACAGTACTTTTCTATGACATCCGAAAGGGATTCCTCTGCCAAAAGCTGAAAAGAACCCTGGTGCCTGACTTCTCCCTTGACGTATACTTCTCTGTCGTAACGGTGAAGTATGATGGTATCTCCGGGTTTTACTATCGGGTTTTTTGTTAAATCACTTTCCATTGCGGCTTGAAACAGGTCAAAGGTTTTAGAAATTCCCTCCGGGTTGATAATCTCAACATCCCTCAAGGATGAATATTTTGTAAGTTTGTCTGTTATTATATCTGAAAGGTGAGAAAATCCCCATGCGGATGCATATCCGGGGCTTTTTACCTCACCCTTTACAAGTACCGGGAATTTACCTGTTGATTTGATTGTAAGCCGGGGAAGAGAAGCAGGGTATGCTTTTAGAACAATATTTTCTATTTTAACCCTAAGTTCTGCAAAGCTCATATTAGATGTCTGAATTTTCCCAAAGAAGGATAAATCTGCGCTGCCGTCGGCTTCTATAAAAAAAGGCATACTTGTTTGTTTAAGATTGTAAAGATAACTAACCTGATAAGTATCTCCCGGGGTTACAGGATAACCGGGATTAAGCATAATAAAAGCTGTCTTGTTTGGGATATCAATTTTTACAGCTTTTAAGGCTGATGTGGAAGATCCTCTAAGGGTTTTAAATTCTGAAATCATATCTGCCGGAAAAACAGAAAGGCTTACAAAAATAAAAATTAAATTTAGTGCTAAACCCCTTTTCATTTTTTTACTCCTCTAAGTTTTGCCATTTCCACAGGATTTTGTTTAATTTTTCCTATGAACTCAATAATAAAGGCTCCAAAAATGGCCAGAAAAAATATCGCCATGGTAACAATAATGCATAGCTTTCCTCTGCTGGGTCCGGATTTTATCAGTGGAGGTACAGCCTTCTCATAAACAATAAATTTAGGGGCTATACTCTCTGTTTTGAGTTTTATAAGTTCATACTGTTGTGCAAGGGATGCATAGAGTTGTCCCTGCATTTTATATTCCAGTGAAAGCTTGTTGTAATCCAGAAAAATTTCAGGGAGTTCTTTTTCCGAAGGGACTGTAATTCCCCCAACTATATAGCCTTTTTCCAGTTTTTCTATATTTGCCTTTAAGCTGTCCCTCTCTATTTTTAACTGCCTTAGTCCAGGATCATTTATACTTGAATAGGCTTTGTATGACTCGATGGATATTTCCTTGCTTAAAAAATTGGAGCGCAGGGTGCTTAATGCTGTTGCTCTTTCCTCTGCATAGGTGTTTATATCGTAAATACCGTATTTTTTACCGTAAAATTGAAGCTTTTTTTCAAGGCTTTCAATTTTTACTTTTGCAGATGCAAGTTCACCTTCCAGAAGCTTTTTTTGTATAACATTTTCATCAGTGCTCATATTTTTAAAGGTTTCTTCCAAAAGGGTGACAATGGTGTTTACAATATCTGCTGCAAGTTTACCGTCTATATCCTTGTAGCTTATTTCCATTGTTTTAGAATCAGCGTCTTCTTCCAGGGAAAGGTTTTCTTTAAAGGTTTTCCTTGCACTAACTATAGGATTTTTAGAGTCTGTAAGCTCAAATACTCTTATTAAATCCATTTTTTTTATAATATTATCAATAAAGGAATTGGAGCTTGCATACTTTTGGGCTGCTCCATAGGTACTGGCACCTGATTTAACAGAGAGACCTATGAGAGAAGAAAGACCGCTTGTTGCTCCTCCCAAATCCAGTCCCTTTGAAGAGTCCTCATTTATCTTTACAATGGCTTTTGGAGTGTAGTAGTTGGGGTAATAACTTTTATCGTTGGGAAGAAGTAGTGAGCCTATGGTAAATCCCAGTACTCCGAGAGCCCCTAAAAGGGTTAAAATTATTATAAATTTCTTATGTTTTAAAAGTACTGCAAGAAGATCTATTAATGAAATTTCATCATCATCGGGTTTTGTATTGTTTGATGTATCCATAGCAATAGATACTAAGTAATAATATATAAAAAGTAAAGTAAGCTGAAAAAGAGAACACCGATGTTTACAAAAAATCTGAAAAAACTATAATTGAATCGGCATTTTTACTGATTTACTATTGTTATTTATAAAAAAAGTGATATTATTGTTCGAAGATTGAACAATAATCTAAAAAATTATGCACTAATAGAAATATAATCTGTTTCGGCGATATATTTTTATGTGTATAAAAATGTTTTAAAGAGCCGCTTTCAAAACTATAACTGTTTACACTGCAAAGGTATTCTAAACGGCTCCAAAATCTTTTCATTTTTTAACTGAAAAGAATGGCATTTCTATATCCTGGCAGATTCTCTGCTGGTTTTGGTAGACAAAAAAATTATTATGAACACACAATCCCACGAAAAAGAACTTACTATTCTAGAAAATATATATAATCAGCCGGGAGAGCTACGCCAAAGAGATTTAGCCAGAATAGCAGGTTTGTCTCTTGGTATGACGAATGCCATTTTGAAACGTCTTGCAGTTAAGGGTTTGTTAACAATTAAAAGAATAAATAATAGGAATATACATTATATAGTTACCCCTTCCGGAATTGAGCTTATTACAAACAAAAGTTATCAATATTTTAAGCGAACTATTAAAAATGTTGTATATTATAAGGAAACTATAGAAACTTTTGTTGGTACTGTAAAAAATAGAGGGTTTGAAGGTTTAATTCTAAAGGGACCCAGTGATCTGGACTTTATTGTGGAATATGCTTGCAAAGAGAATGAGCTTAAATATATTAGGGAAGATGGCATAAATAATAATATTTTTCTTCTTTATTCAGAAAATTATCTGCCGGACAATGAGAGCAAGGAAGATTATAAAGAATTTTTACATAATATTTTGATTTGAGAGCGGCTCTGATGATCTCGATTTTTTTACTCATAGTTCAGGAAGGTTTAGTTTTGCTAATATAAAAGTAAAACTGCAGGAGAATTATCAGGTAGATATTGAGGTTGATTCTAATAATTCTAAAAGATTTAGTATAGATAAAATATCAACTTCACATACGATATATAGAAGTTATACTTAAAGTAGAGGATATTATGAAAAAATTACCAACAGGAATACAGACATTCTCAAAAATAAGAGAAGATAACTATGCCTACGTAGATAAAACAGAAAATATCTACAACCTGATTCAGAATGGGACGTATTATTTTCTATCCAGACCCAGACGTTTTGGTAAATCACTGCTAATTGATACAATTGCCGAGCTTTTTAAAGGCAGCAAAGAGTACTTTAAAGGTCTTTTTATTTACGATAAGTGGGATTGGAATGTAAGCTACCCAGTAATTACAATTAGCTTTGGCGGCGGGGATTATTCAACATCTCAAAATTTAGAGAATGAAATTATAGATATTATAGATGATATTTCTTCTGATCTTGGAATAAAAAGAGATAGCCATCTGACATTTAAAAGACTGATAAAAGAAGTTTATAAAAAATATGGTCAGAAGGTCGTAATCCTTGTAGATGAATATGATAAACCTATAATAGATACAATAAGCAATAAGGAAACTGCCCGTGAGAATAGAGCTCTTCTAGGGAGCTTCTATTCCGCAATTAAAGCAAGTGATCAATATATTAAGTTTGCAATGCTGACAGGTGTCAGCAAGTTTTCCAAAGTAAATCTATTTAGTAACTTAAATAATCTAACAGATATAACAATAAGCAAAAAGTATGGAACAATAACAGGTTATACCCAGCATGATCTGGAGACAACTTTCAGTGAGCATTTAAAAGGTGTTGACATGGAAGAGGTTCAACGTTGGTATAATGGCTACAACTACTTTGCAGAAGCTATCTATAATCCTTATGATATTTTGCAGTTCATAGACAATGACTGTACCTTTAAAAACTACTGGTGGGAAACAGGTAATCCTGGGTTCTTGATAGAAAAACTACGTCTAAGTAATTTTTATATTCCTAAACTGGAAGATTTAATTGTAGGAGAAGAGACCTTAAACGCCTTTGATGTTGAAAGAATTGATCTAATAGCCCTTCTTTGGCAAACAGGGTATTTAACCTTTAAAAAGATGGAATTCTTTGATAGTGGAATAGAATACACCATGAAAATACCTAACTTAGAGGTTAAAAACTCTCTAAATAATCTTTTTTTAGGATACCTTACCAATGAAGGTATATCTTTGCCCGGGAAATCTAATATTCATAAAATACTGTTAAAGGAAGATATAGAAGCTTTTATTGCTTCTCTTAAATCTTTATTCTCAGCAATACCGTATAACAACTATGTAAAAAATGAGCTTGCCAATTACGAAGGCTACTATGCCTCGGTAATATATACCTTTCTCTCCAGTCTTGGTTACGATACCGTAGCAGAAGATGTAACAAACAAGGGCAGAATAGATTTAACCTTAAAAACAAAAAACGCAATATTTATCTTTGAGTTTAAGGTTGATTCAAAGGAAGAGGCCATTAAGCAGATAAAAGAGCGTAAGTACTATGAGAAGTACCAGGCAGAAGATAAAGAGATCTATATGATAGGAATAAACTTCGACTCGGAATTAAAAAATATTGCAGAGTTTAAGTGGGAGAGGGTTTAAGATAGTATAGAAGTTATACTTACATAGAGGATATTATGAAAAAACTACC
>Ga0190306_1000375_pt1 | contig 15668 bp, 16 predicted proteins | sample 48700734_MG_FD_161657 | JGI IMG/M metagenome (GOLD analysis project Ga0190306, IMG submission 161657) | Hydrothermal vent sediment bacterial communities from Southern Trench, Guaymas Basin, Mexico - 4870-07-3-4_MG | ecosystem: Environmental > Aquatic > Marine > Hydrothermal vents > Sediment ... | reverse complement strand
TTAATTTAACAATTATCGTAAGATACTCACTTTTTAAATGGAAGTCTCTACTTTTCTCTTCTAATTTCCACTCATTTTCTTGTCAAAAATACCCTTTTCCAAAAATCAATCGCGGATTTTGGGAAAGATTCTCTCTTGACAAAATATACCATATATGGTATATTCTAGTTTTGATAATACAATATATAGGGAAAAGCCATGCAGGAGATAAAGACCATCATTAAGAGGGATGGGAGGGAGGTGCCGTTTGATGTCTCCCGTATCCAGAAGGCAATCTTTAAGGCAGCCCAGGCAGTAGGTGGAAGTGACCAAGTAACCGCCTGGAGGCTGGCCATTCAGGTATATGATTATTTGATAAAAACACAGAATTTAAAGCCCACAGTAGAAGAGGTACAGGATGTTGTAGAGAAGGTCTTGATTGAAAATGGTCATGCAAGGACAGCAAAGGCATACATCCTCTACAGGGATAAGCGTACACAGATAAGGACAGCAAAGGCACTGCTCTTAAATATTGAAAAGACCATTAGTGAATACATAAATCAAACAGACTGGAGGATTAAGGAGAATGCCAATATTGATTACTCCCACTCTGGTCTTATGCTTCATACAGCCGGGGCAGTTATCGCAAATTATGTGCTAAACAATGTCTATACAAAGGAGATAAAAGATGCCCATGTAAATGGCTTCTTCCATATCCATGACTTGGGTATGGGCACCTCAGGTTATTGTGCTGGTTGGAGTCTAAAGCAGCTCCTAAATGAAGGATTTAATGGCCCCAAAAATAAGGTGGCCGCAGGCCCGCCAAAGCACTTTGATACTGCCCTTGGGCAGATGGTAAATTTTTTGGGCACACTTCAAAATGAGTGGGCTGGGGCTATGGCATTTAATAACTTTGACACACTCCTTGCCCCCTATATTCGGGCCGATAGACTCTCCTATAGGGAAGTAAGACAAGGGATCCAGCAGTTTATATTCTCTGTAAATACTACCTCAAGGTGGGGGGGGCAGAGCCCCTTTACCAATATTACCCTTGACCTTACTATCCCTGAGCACTTCAGGAGGGAGGCAGTCTCTTATGGGGGAAAGGTATTAGATGAGACCTATGCCGATTATCAAAAAGAGGTGAATATGATTAATAAGGCATTTATTGAAGTTATGCTAGGAGGGGACTATCAAGGGCGCGTCTTCCCATTTCCCATCCCAACATACAATGTAACAAAGGAGTTTGATTGGGACAGTGAAAATAGCAATCTGCTCTTTGAGATGACCGCAAAATATGGGACCCCATATTTCCAAAACTTTATAAATTCTGACCTAAATCCTGAGGATGTAAGGAGTATGTGCTGCAGGCTTTCTATGGATTTAAGGGAACTCAGGCACAAGACCGGAGGCCTATTTGGCTCTGGAGATGCTACTGGTTCAATTGGTGTAGTAACACTTAATATGCCAAGGCTTGCCTACCTGTCCAAAGGAGATTCAGAAAAATTCTTTAACCTCATTGAAAAATATATGCTTTTGGCAAAGACCTCACTAGAGATAAAAAGGAAGATGCTAGAGGACAACCTAAAGAAGGGGCTATATCCATATACTGCTAGGTACCTTCCCTCATTTAAAAATCACTTCTCTACCATTGGTCTTATAGGAATGAATGAGGCATGCCTTAACCTCTTGGGAAAAAACATTGCCACAGAGGAAGGAAGAAAATTGGCCTTGGCTGTACTCTCCTTTATGAGGAAAAAGATTGTCTCCTTCCAGCAAGAGACAGGAAATCTCTATAATCTAGAGGCCACGCCAGCAGAAGGGGCCTCCTATCGCCTGGCAAAAATTGACAAACAGGAGTTTCCAGATATCATTACCGCTGGTACGGATTCCGCCCCTTATTATACAAACTCTACCTGGCTTCCGGTTGAATATACAGACGACCCAATCTTGGCCTTAGAATTACAAGAGGAACTTCAAACAAAGTATACAGGTGGCACAGTCTTCCACTTCTTTTTGGGTGAGGCACTGCCTAATGCAGAGGCCTGCAAGCTCTTAGTAAGGCGTATCCTATCTAGGTACCGTATCCCCTATCTATCTATTACGCCTACTTTTAGTGTATGCCCAAAACATGGCTATCTTAATGGGGAACAATGGCACTGTCCACATTGTGGTGCCGAGACAGAGGTATATTCACGTGTAGTAGGCTATTACAGACCTGTTTCTAATTGGAATAAGGGGAAGCAAGAAGAATACAAGCAGAGAAAATTCTTTAAATTTGATGAGATCTTGGGGGTGCATTAATTAAATGTCAAAGGATCTAATTGGAATGTTTGAAAAAAGAAAAATAGATACTTTTAAACTGTATGAAGACCTACCAAGAGAAAAGAGGGTTGAGTATATAGAAAATCCTGTCCCTCCACAATTTTTGGACAAAATCCTTTGTAAATCTAGTGAAAGAATGGAGGAGCTGCCTGATAATAGCATTCATTTGATGGTTACATCTCCACCTTATAATGTAAGAAAAGACTATGGTCGAGATCTGACCCTTAAGGAATACAGAGAATTTTTAAAGAGGGTATGGAAGGAGGTATACAGGGTACTTGTCCCTGGAGGCAGGGCCTGCATCAACGTTGCGGATTTTGGAAGGGAACCATATATCCCACTCCATGCCTTTGTAGTTGAAGACATGCTTGATCTTGGCTTTTTGATGCGGGGGGAGATTATATGGAATAAGGCAGGAAGTGCAAGTCCCTCTACAGCATGGGGCAGTTGGCTCTCTGCGGCAAACCCAACTCTAAGAGATACACATGAATATATCTTGGTCTTTTCTAAGGAGACATTTAAAAGGGAAAATCCCAATAATAGGAGGAGCACCATTTCTAGAGGTGGGTTTCTGCAATATACCAAAAGTATTTGGACATTTCCGGCTGAGCCAGCCCATAAAGTAGGGCATCCAGCCCCATTCCCTATAGAACTGCCCTATAGGTTGATTCAACTCTATACATTTGAAGGGGAGGTAGTTCTAGACCCATTTATAGGCAGTGGGCAGGCCGCTATAGCGGCCATAAAGGCAAATCGCCACTATGTAGGCTATGACATAGATGAAGAGTATGTAAAGCTAGCAGAGAGGAGGATTAAGGAATTTCTATCAGAAACCAATCCAAAGTTATTTGATTTTAAGAGTAAATGAAAAAACCAAAAAATAAATGGCGGTAGGTGAAATTTTAACAAACTTGGTAATTGATTTATTCTCTGGGATTCTCATTTTTCTACTTGGGCTTTTTTGGCCAGTTATTCCTAAATCATATCGCAAGTTTCTTGTTCGTCGCTTCTGGGGAAAAGGAGTACTTGGAGAAGATTTTGTAATATGTTATGGGACGTTGATAGATTCTCGACTCATGGAGCCAAATCCACCACCTTATCGTTATATGAAACGCTATCATGATGGTAGAATAGTCCAACTTGTTGGTCCTTGGGGCAACATAGTTGGTGACTGTGAGATTCGCTCTGCTTCATATATAATCAACACGCTTAGTACATACCGAAAAAAGGCTGTTATAGTTGTGGATGACGCAACTGCATTCGAAAATCTGAACCGAACATTCGTAGCTTTAGGTAGTCCTTCGTCCAATGAAATAACCGACCTAATTCTCCGTGAGCCAAATAATAAGTTTTTAGAATTTGGACAGGAAGGAAATACCACTTTTATAAGAGATAAAAAAAGTGGTAGAAAGTTCAAAGGTTTTCAACTACCTGTGCGAAATGATTATGGTATTGTTTTAAAAATCCCTAATCTACGATTTCCAGGTCACTTCTTCTTTGTATGTGCTGGTTTGGGGGAGTGGGGAACCTCTGGTGCTTCTTGGTATCTTGCAACAAAGTGGCAAGATCTACAATCAAAGTTTGGTGATGCCTTTGGAGTTGTAGTTGAAGTTGAAATAGGGTCTGACGAAAGTGCTCGTAAAGTTTTTCCTGAAGAATAAAAAGACAAACATCGGTATTGTATTCACATAAATATGTGATAATAAAGTATATCTAGTTTTAGGAGGTATTTTTGATGGAGCGGCAGAATATCACCCTTTCTTTACCCAAAGAGCTTATTAGGAAGGTAAAAATTATAGCGACAAAAAGAGACACATCTTTAAGTAATCTTATTCGTCAGGCACTTGAAGAAATTGTAAGAAAAGAAGAGGGTTATGAAATAGCCATGAAAAGGCATTTAGAAATCTTGAGGGAGGGGTTTGACTTCCGTCTCAAAGGGAAAATTCCCTGGACAAGAGGGGATCTATATGAACGATAAAATTTTCATTGACACTAACATTCTCGTATATGCCCACGATCGAAGCTCAGGGAAAAAGTATGAAATCAGTAAGACTATTGTTGAAAAACTATGGGTAGGGCGTAATGGCGTGCTCAGTACACAGGTACTGCAAGAGTTTTTCTATATTGTTACCAAAAAAATTATTTCACCTTTAAGCATCTCAAAAGCAAAGGAAATTGTAGAAAAACTTTTGTATTGGCAAATAGTAGTAAATGATGGACAGATAATTTTGCAGGCAATAGATCTTTGTAAAAAATATAAATATTCATTTTGGGACTCCTTGATTATTCAATCGGCTATCTCGGCAAAGGCAAATTTGCTATTAACAGAAGACCTTCAAAGTGGCCAGATAATAGAAGGTGTGAAGATTCTCAACCCTTTTGAGCAAAGCATTGCTTGAGTCGTGTATAAAAGCAAGAACATTAAAGGGGTAAAAATATGATAGAAACGGGCCTTTTATTAATTGGGCTTTTGTTCGGGGCAGTGATTGGTTGGCTCTTTGCCCGTATGAGGCTTACAAGGCAATTGGCAGAGATTGAGGGAAAGATAGGGGCAGCAGAGGGGACAATCTCTGAGTTGCGCCAACAGATTGAGAAAAAGGAAAGTGAGCTGGCCAGACTCTCCTCAGGGCTTGAGGCTGAAAGGACGGCAAGGGCCATTGCCGAAACACGCCTAGAAGAGGCAAAAAGGGGTATTGAAGAACAAAAAAGACTGCTAGATGAGGCAAAGGAGGCACTAAAAGATACATTTAATGCCCTATCAGCCGATGCCCTAAAGAGCAACAATCAGATGTTTTTAGAGCTTGCCAAAAAGACACTTGAAAATCTTCTTACAGAGGCAAAGGGTGATTTGGGGAGGAGACAGGAGGCAATAAGTGGGATGCTAAAGCCACTAAAGGAGGCACTAGAGCAATATCAGAGAAGGATTAGACAGATAGAGCAGGACTATGGTGGGCTAAAGGAACACATCAAGGATCTGACTAAAGAGACATCAAACCTTGCAACAGCACTAAAGGTACCACAGGTAAGGGGGAGGTGGGGTGAGATTACACTGAGGCGTGTGGTTGAGGTAGCAGGTATGTCAAAGTACTGTGACTTTGAAGAGCAGCCCTCTGTACAGACAGAGGATGGCAGGAAAAGGCCTGACCTCATTGTAAGGCTCCCTGGTGGTCGTACAGTGGTAGTAGATGCAAAGGCACCCCTAGACGCATACATGGATGCCATAGAGTCTGAGGATGAAGACAATAGGCAGAAGGCACTACTTCGCCATGTCCAGGCCATTAAGAAACATATGCAAGAGCTCAGTTCAAGGTCATATTGGAGTCAGTTTGACCCTAGTCCTGACTTTGTCGTCCTATTTTTGCCTGGGGAGTCATTCTTTAGTGCTGCCCTAGAGCAAGATAGGGGACTCATTGAGGATGGAATATCAAGGCGTGTTATCCTTGCAACCCCAACTACCCTCATTGCCCTTCTAAGGACAGTTGCCTATGGCTGGCAACAACAGCAGATTACAGAGAATGCAAAGCGTATATGGCAAACAGGTGCTGAGTTATTTGATAGGGTCTATAAATTCTCAGAGCACCTCTCTAAGATTGGCGAGGGGCTTAGTAAGGCCATAGATTCGTACAATTCATCTGTAGGCTCATGGACAAGTCGTGTAATCCCCTCTGCCAGAAAGTTAAAGGAGCTTGGGGCAGCATCTCAAGGAAAGGATATAGTAGAGATAGGGCCAATTGAAAAGCCACTTAGAAGGGTAATAAATTGAATATTGCTGGTCTTACACCATTTTCTAGCATAGACTTTGAGGGGAGGCTCTCGGCAGTAGTCTATACCCAGGGGTGCAATTTTAATTGTATTTATTGTCACAATTATCAATTGATAAAGAGGAAAAATACACCTCTTTCCTTAAAATCACTTTTTGAGTTTATAAAACTTAGAAAAAGGATATTAGATAGTGTGGTGATTTCTGGGGGCGAGCCCACCCTGCATAAGGACTTGCCCAGTTTTTGTGAAAGGTTAAAAAACCTTGGTCTATCTGTAAAAATAGACACAAATGGCACATCTCCCCTTATGTTAAAACTCCTTTCCTCTAAAGGCCTGGTAGATTATATAGCCATGGATATCAAGGCCCCTTTTCATAAATACAAAGAGATTATAAAGACAGAATTTCCTACAGAAATTATTAAAACATCTATAGAATTTATAAAGTCCAGCAATATTCCCCATGAGTTTCGAACCACTGTCCATAGTGAGTTATTGAGCCTCTCTGACCTAGAGGAGATAATCCAGTTGGTAGGCAGTAAGCACAAACTTTACTTTCAAATTGCCAATCCTACCCCCTTATTTAAGGTACCTAATAAGTATACAAGGGAGACATTAAATGCATTCATTAGTAAGTTTCCAGATTTTAAATTGGATATAAGATAGCCTACCCTGGTAGGTAGGATATGACAGAGATAATAATGTCTAAAATAAAGCAATAAAATAGGCAGTGTATAGCGGCATCAGATATGTTATTTTTTCCTTCTTTAAGTCCTTGGTAAATGCTTATTGTGGCAATTGTTAAGGCAAAAATTATTGCCTTTAGGATGCTCAGTGCAAAATCCGATATATTAATGGCCTGGGTTAGGCTGTCATAAAATGAGGGGAAGGGTATCTCTGCTATAAGATTGGCAAGCAGATAACCACCCAGCAGGGAGGTAATGTCAAAATAGATAAGTAAAGATGGGATGCAAATCATAATGGCCCAAAACCTAGGTAATGCTGTAAGGCGGATACCTGCATCAGATATATCCAATCTCCCAATGCTGTTCATGTGTCCTATATCACTTGTGACAGATACCCCACTACTAAGGATAACAAAAATTGCAGGTATAAATGCACTTAATTCTTTAATAATTACAGTGTTTAATGTAGCTCCTAGATTTCCTAGACCCATTGCCTTGGCAATTTGGTGGTGAATCTGCAAGATGGCAAGCATACCCAACAGGAGCCCTATTATTGTAAAAATAAAGATGTTTTTTATACCACTTTCATATATTTGCTGAACTAATCTTTGATAAAATCTATTCCTTTCTCCATTTTTCAGGGTAAAGGAGATGCGGATTAAATAGGCCCAAAATGCAATTAGATTTAATAGATAGTGTATGTGTCTTATAAAACTATTTCCTATGGCCCCTATTGGATATAGGGCGTTTCTAAGCATGCATCTCTCTAACATATAGCTTATGTTAAGTCAACTTGACAGCACTTATGGAATTATGGTAGTTTAAGGGCGGTGAAGGTAATATGTCCAAAGCGAAGGCCTCCTTGTAAAGAGGCCATTTTTTTGTAGGTAGATGCTTAATCGTCTTGAGAGAAAACACTTACTAGGAATTGAGGATTTAACAAGGGAAGAGATAGAATTTATTATTTACACAGCCGAAAATCTAAAAGAGATCTCCTCTAGAGATATTAAAAAGGTGCCTACACTCCGAGGCAAGACGATAATTAGTTTTTTTTATGAACCAAGCACAAGGACAAGGACATCGTTTGAAATTGCTGCAAAGAGGCTCAGTGCTGATACAATAAGCATATCTGCCAGCTCAAGTAGCATTGTAAAGGGAGAGAGTTTAATAGATACGGCCAGAAATATTGAGGCCATGATGCCAGATGTATTGATTATCAGATACCCATATGCTGGTGCACCCCACTTTCTGGCAAGGCATTTGGATACATCAATAATCAATGCCGGGGATGGAATGCATGAGCACCCTACCCAGGCACTGTTAGATGTAATGACAGTAAAGGAAAAAAAGGGGAGGATAGAGGGATTAGAGATAGTCATCATTGGAGACATTGCCCATAGTAGGGTAGCCCGTTCTGATATATTGGCCTTTACAAAACTAGGTGCAAGGGTAAGGGTAAGTGGGCCACCAAGTTTGATCCCACCCTATATAGAGGCCCTGGGGGCAGATTATTATCAGGACATTGAGGATGCCTTGACCGGGGCAGATGTAGTGATTGCCCTAAGAGTGCAGAGAGAGAGGCAAAAGCAGGTATTCTTTCCTGACACAAGGGAATATTTTATCCGCTTTGGTCTAAACAAAAGGCGTCTTGGCCTAACCAAGGAGGATGCACTCTTTATGCACCCAGGCCCTGTAAATTGGGGTGTAGAATTGGATCCAGAGATTATGGAATTGCCCCGTACTATAATATTGGACCAGGTAAGCAATGGTGTAGCCATAAGGATGGCAGTACTTTATTTATTGGTAGGCTCAAAGACCTAGTGTCCAAAAAGATAGATCATCACACAGCCTAGGCACATTAGGGCCGTAGCAAAGAGGCGGATACCAAAGTACTCTTCCTTAAAAAAGATGCCACCATAGATTACACCAAAAAGTGGGCTTAGTCTTTTTACAGAAATCATATAAACTGCCTCTATCTTACTTATGGCAATCACATGACTGATAATCATAAGTGCTACAAAGAGGCCTATTGACATTGCCTTTAAGAGAGATAACCCATCAAAACGAAGGCCTGGTTTATCTAAAACAAATGGCATAAAGATAATGGCTAGGCCTATATAATAGAATGGCCCAAAGAACAGGGGGCTTGAGTGTAAGATGGCAAACTTGCCTAGGGCCGATGTTATGGCATAGATAAAAGAGACAAGGAGCATAAGCCAGGAGCCCTTTTCTCTTATTATGCCCTTCATTATAGTAGAAATGCCCTTTCCCTTTGGTAAATAGAGTAGATAAGTGCCAAAAAATATAAGGATTATACCTAGGATGCCAAAAATATTTGGGCTTTCATGAAGAAAGAGCCAGCCTGTGAAGATGAGGAATGCCGGGGTAAAGGAGAGGAATGGGAGGCTTAAGGAGAGCGGGGATAGCTTTATAGCCAGCATATAGAGTATGAGGGCAGTGACCTCTAGGGGATAGAGGACAGCCAGACTGAGCCAAAATTGTGTGTCTAGCCTTGGCCATGGCAAAAATAAGAGTATGGGGAGCAAAAAGGGCAAGGCAGAGACTGCCCTTATGCCACTCATCCTTAAGGCAGGAAGTTTGGAAAAAAAGAGTTTTGTCAGGGCATCTGCTGTGGCCAAGGAGATTGCAGAGAAGATACTTAAGAATAGCCAATCCACAAATAAAGAATCTATTTTCCCCAAACCAACCTGTCAATAGTAAAATTGGAAGTTCAAAATTAGATTAGAAATTGTGACTTGTACTAATAAAGAAAGTGTGGTATCTTAAAGAAGAATGAAGCAGGCCCCACTCTTTTCTGTCCCTCAATCCCATGTTTATACTGTCAGTGAGTTGACCCTGGCCATAAGGTACCTCTTGGAGCAAAATTTTCCCCTTGTTTGGGTGGAGGGGGAGATCTCCAATGCCAGACGCCCCCCTTCAGGGCACTTTTATTTCACCTTAAAGGACAATAGGGCACAAATTAAGGCTGTCCTATTTAAGAATCAGCTTCCCTGGCTAAAGTTTAGACCAGAGGATGGCATTAAGGTCATCTGCCAGGGCCGTATTAGTACATATGAGCCAAGGGGTGAGTATCAAATCATCATAGAGTATTTAGAGCCAAAGGGATATGGCGCACTTCAGCTCGCATTTGAGCAGTTAAAGAAAAAACTAATGGATGAGGGCCTCTTTTATAAAAAGAGGCCCCTACCCTGTCTGCCCAGGCGTATTGCTGTGGCTACATCGCCAGTGGGTGCAGCTATTAGAGACTTCTTGAGGATTTTACTAAAAAGCTCCCCAAATATAGCTGTCAGGATCTACCCAGTAAAGGTCCAGGGAGAGGGGGCAGCAGAACAAATTGCTGAGGCCATCTATGATTTAAATAGGATGAACTGGGCAGATATAATAGTCTTGACTAGGGGAGGGGGCTCCTTAGAGGATCTGTGGGCATTTAATGAAGAGATAGTGGCCAGGGCCATCTATGCCTCCAAGATCCCAGTTATATCTGCTATAGGCCATGAAGTAGATTTTACTATCTCTGATATGGTAGCCGATCTGAGGGCACCTACCCCCTCTGCCGCGGCTGAGATCATCATTAAAAGGAGAGAGGATTTAGAAAAAAAATTAAAAGAGTGGAAAGGCTCCCTGTTACAGGCCTTAAATAAGCAGAGGATTAATAGTTATTCCCTCTATTTAGATGACCTCTCTCAATCGCTCCTAAAGATTATAGCCCGTTTTGTAGCCTATAAGAAGACATCATTAAAAAATCTAAAAGAGCGGTTTTTTGCCACCCATCCCAAAAGGCAAATAACAAACTACAGAGAGGCAATAAAGAAAGATAAAAGGACATTGATAACCTACTTTAAAGGTCATCTAAAGGGGCTAAATCAATACTGCCAAGAGCTAAATCACCGCCTAAATGCGCTTGACCCCCTGGCTGTACTCAAAAGGGGTTATGCCTTGGCCTTTACACTTCCTAGGAGACAAATAATTAGGTCAGCCAATCAAGTAAGAAAAGGAGACGAAGTTTTAATAAAGGTAGCCCAAGGTGAAATAAGGTCTAAAGTAGAAGATATAAAGGAGTAAAGATGAAATTTGAGGATGCTATAAGTAGGATAGAGGAGATTATCAAAAAACTAGAGACAGGGGAGATACCTTTAGAAGAGTCGCTTAAATTGTTTGAGGAGGGCATGAATTTAATAAACTTTTGTCAGAAAAAATTAAATGAGGTGGAGCAGAAGGTTGAAATCTTGGTAAAGAATGAAGGTGGGGAGGTTGAGACAAGGCCATTTGACCCTAGCCTAGGCCGCACCGAACCACAAATGTAATAATGAATAGGGTATTTGACCTAAAGGCATATTTAAAAAAAAAGAGGACACTGGTAGAGGAGGCACTAGAGCAATATCTACCCAAAAGGGAGGGTACTTACCAGCTGATCGTTGATGCGATGCGTTATAGCCTATTTGCTGGGGGAAAGAGGTTGCGGCCTATCTTGTGTTTAACTGCGACCGAGGTTGTAGGTGGTGATTTAAGGGTATCCCTACCGGTGGCCTGTGCCATAGAACTTATCCATACCTATTCCCTAATCCACGATGACCTACCTGCTATGGATGATGATGATCTAAGGAGGGGAAAGCCTACTAGCCATAAGGTATTTGGAGAGGCATTGGCCATCCTTGCAGGCGATGCCTTATTAACAGAGGCCTTCTATCTGCTCACCCACCCAAAGTTTACCCACTCCATCCCAGATGCCTCTTTAATTAGGGTTATTCACTTAATTGCTGAGGCATCTGGATTTAGGGGGATGGTTGGAGGACAGGTAATAGATCTAAAGGCCACAGGAAAAAGGATCAATGCCAAGGAATTGGAGACCATGGACAGACACAAGACAGGCGCCCTAATTGTAGCTTCTGTAAAAAGTGGTGCCATCTTGGGAGGTGGGACAAAGGAACAGATTGAATCATTAGGTAAATATGGCTATCACATAGGCCTGGCCTTTCAGATTGTAGATGATGTACTGGATATTGAGGGTACAACCATAGAGTTAGGAAAGGAGACAAAGGCAGATCAAAAAAAGAAAAAATCTACTTACCCAAGCATCCTAGGGCTTGAAAAGGCAAAGGAATTGGCATCACTCCACATCAGGCATGCTATAGACTCCTTAAAAGGATTTGGAGATGAGGCAGAACCATTGCGGGCCATTGCCTACTATATTAAAGATAGAAGAAGGTAATGAACAAAGTACTAGATAGAATCAACAGTCCCAAGGATCTAAAGTCCCTTTCTTTGCCAGAATTAAAACAATTGGCAAATGAGATAAGGGAGGAGATCATTCAAACAGTAGCAAAGACAGGCGGCCATTTGGCCCCTAACCTGGGGACAGTGGAATTGACCATTGCCTTACACTATGTGTTTGATACACCAAAAGATAAGATCATCTGGGATGTAGGACACCAATGTTATTGTCATAAAATCCTTACAGGAAGGCGCAATTCCTTTCATACATTAAGGCAATTTGGGGGCATTAGTGGATTTCCAAACCCAAAGGAGAGCCCCTATGATGTCTTTGGAACAGGGCATGCCAGTACCTCCATCTCTGCTGCCTTAGGGATCTCTACAGCGGAGTACCTGAAGAATGATAATGGGAAGGTAATAGCAGTAATTGGCGATGGGGCCATGACAGGGGGGATGGCCTTTGAGGCCCTAAATCAAGCAGGCGAATTAGAAAGGGATTTAATCGTAGTGCTCAATGACAATAAGATGTCAATCTCTCCTAATGTGGGTGCACTTTCTTCATTCCTTAGTAGAAAACTAACTGGTCGCACCTTCCGCAGATTCAAAAAGGAGATTGAACGTTTCTTGTCATCACTGCCAGGTGGTGAAAATATCATTCATATTGTGAAAAGAAGCGAGGACTCGATAAAGACCCTATTTACACCAGGGATGCTATTCTTGGCCCTCAGATTCGATTATTTGGGCCCTGTCGATGGGCATCGCCTTGAGGCACTCATTAAGACATTTAAACACGCAAGGGAAATGTCCGGGCCTATTTTGATACATGTACTTACAGTTAAGGGAAAGGGATATAAGCCCGCAGAGCAGGACCCTACATCCTTTCATGGTATAGGGAAATTTAAGATAGTCCCTGAGGCCCCATATAAGGTCAATCACAAAACAGAGGACAAAAGGCCTACTTATACAGAGATATTTGCAAAGACATTGGTTGATTTGGCCAAGTCTGATAAAAGGATTGTGGGGATTACTGCGGCTATGCCTGAAGGCACTGGCCTTTTTCTTTTCAAAAAAGACTTTCCTGATCGCTTCTTTGATGTGGGCATTGCCGAACAACATGCCGTAACATTTGCCGCTGGATTGGCAACACAGGGACTAAAGCCAGTAGTAGCCATATACTCCACATTTCTACAAAGGGCATATGATCAGATTATTCATGATGTTTGCCTTCAAAATTTGCCTGTTGTATTTGCCATAGACAGAGGAGGGATTGTGGGTGGGGATGGCCCAACACACCATGGGCTATTTGATCTCTCCTATCTGCGCATTATCCCAAATATGATTGTGATGTCCCCCAAAGATGAAAATGAGTTAAGGCATATGCTAAAGACCGCTATTGAACATCAGGGGCCTATTGCCTTGCGTTATCCTCGGGGGAAGGGATTTGGTGTGAATTTGGATGAGACACTAAAAAAGATCCCCATTGGAGAGGCTGAGTTGATAACTCCTGGGGAGGATCTGGCCATTCTTGCAATTGGCCATATGGTCTATCCTGCCTTAGATGCCGTAAGGATGCTTCAAAGAGAGGGTATTTACCCCACCTTGGTGAATGCACGTTTTGTAAAGCCAATAGATAAGTCCCTTCTTTTGCAATTATCCAGAAATTGTAAATGTATCGTTACAATAGAGGAAAATGTAATAACGGGTGGTTTTGGTACTGCTGTGATGGAGGCCCTTCAAGAATTGAATATCCAAATCCCTGTAAAACGGTTGGGTATACCTGACACATTTGTTGAGCATGGCCCACAATCTACCCTCAGGGAGAGGTATGGCCTTCACGTCAAGGGTATCTATACATTTATAAAAGAAACTTGCCTATCCTAGGAGGATAAGATGGCTATTTCAAGGAAAGATAAATTAATTCAAGAAAAGATCCACGACCCTTATTATGAGGCCAAAAAGTACCCAGATGGTGTGGTATGCCCCATCTGTCATGCCATCTACCTTGATGGTCGTTGGGTCTGGCCTACAGAGGAGAAAAAGGTAGAGCTAAGTGGCGATGAATATATATGCCCAGCCTGTAGAAGGATCCTAAATAAATATCCGGCTGGTGTGGTATTTTTAACTGGTAATTATTTAACCACACATAAAGAGGAGATATTGAATATAATCAATAATCTAATAGAAGAGGAGAGTCAAAGGTCCCCTCTAAAGAGGGTAATTAATATGGAGGAGGATGAAAAGGGCATTACTATTAATTTAACAGACGATCACCTTGCCAGGAGGATAGGTGAGGCCATAGGTCGGGCCTGTAAGGGGGAGTTAGAGCTAAAATACACAGAAGATGCCCGCTTTATAAGGGTCTATTGGCACAGGGATGACTAACGTAACCTTGCCTCTTCCCGCAAGCGCTTTAGGCCCAATAATATGTCTGCCCCAGAGATAGGCATAAGTGGCTCAAACTTATCCTTACCCCATGAGGTAATAATGCCTTTAATTAAACAAAGCATACAGGCGCCATAGTAAGGTTGCTTTACCTTGAGGTCCTTGTAAGGAGAACGTAATTTCTTGAAATCAAATTGAATGTCTGTCAGTTTGAGTAATACACTTTGTGCAATTTGGCAAAAACATGCCCTTGTAATTATTCTGTCTGGGTCAAAATAGCCATCTGCAGTAGCAGACAGTCCCTTTATCTTGAGAGGGACTATGGATCTAATCTCTTCTTTAAACCTCTGATTGCCAATGTCCTTTAGTATTATACGTGGTGCTTGGATAACCTCCAAAATTTGGGATAATTTAAGTTCATGTGTTAATAGGGCTGCCATCTCGGCCCTAGTAACCCTATCCTTTAGACCAATTTCCTTACCCAGTGAGGTTATTGGCTGTGCCTTTTGGATCTTCTCTAATTTATCTAACTCGTTATATGCCTGTAAAATCAATGAGTTTTTTGACTTTAAAACACCATTTAACAGTGATTCGGCCTCTTTAAACATAAAGGCATGTTCATATACCTTTGCCATATAGAAACAGGCAGGGGCATAACCTGGCCTTATAACCATAACCTCATTAAATGCATCTTTGGCTATAGGGAAGACCTCAGAAGAATAAAGCAAATCAGAAAGGCGAATCTTCCCTACAAATACACTCAACTTATCCTCATCATCCCTGATAAGGTCCTGTGCCATTTTTAGATATTGCCAGGCCATTTTTTTATCTCCCTTTTTGGCAGACACCAAGGCCAGACCAACATAGGCCTTTACGGCTGTAGGCCTTTCCTCTAGTGCCATTTTAAATTCACGTTCTGCGTCATCTAACTTGCCCTTTTCCATAAGGACCATGCCTACCTCTATATGGTGTGCTGGTATAGAAAGCTTTGTCTTTAAAGGAAATCTCCTTGTTCCACAGGCATTTATTAGGGGTATAAAGCCAAAAATTATGATAAAACTTAGCACTATTTTGACTTTTGAGCGATTTAAGGTTAAATTTTGCCTATGAATCTTTGGGCACGGAAATTTTGGCATCTCTTAGGCACCTTAATCCCTATTATTTACTATTTTAGCCATTTTAGCCAAAAATCGGCAGCACTTATTGTGTTCTGCCTATTTCTCCTTGCCTTGATAATAGATAGCTCAAGGCTCCTTTTACCCTCCTTTAATCGTTGGTTTTTAACCTACTTTGGCAGACTTTGCA
>Ga0190306_1000374_pt1 | contig 15677 bp, 23 predicted proteins | sample 48700734_MG_FD_161657 | JGI IMG/M metagenome (GOLD analysis project Ga0190306, IMG submission 161657) | Hydrothermal vent sediment bacterial communities from Southern Trench, Guaymas Basin, Mexico - 4870-07-3-4_MG | ecosystem: Environmental > Aquatic > Marine > Hydrothermal vents > Sediment ... | reverse complement strand
TTTCTATGTCTTTTCTTAAAATATTTTGTTCTTTTAACTCTTTCCGTATCTCATTTTTATTCTCGTATAATGTTTCAAAAGATTTTGATAACTTCTCCCCTATCTCACCACATTGATCTAACATTTCTTCTACCAGTGCTTCTGGCAGTTCGTCAAAAGGATTTTCGTATTTTTCGTTCATGTCAATAAGTAATATCTCCATATTTTAATATTTTTGGTAAGCTTCGGGGCGGAATGTCATACAGCCTTTGTGGATATGTAAAGTCCCCCAAATGCATTCAGACGAAACATAGCGAAGCCTTTTATCCGCTGTTATAGGCGTAGGGGCACCACTTCTTCCTATAATTCCATTAATCTTTCATATACGAACTGTTCGGATATTGCTCCCTCTGGACTCTTTTCACTTCCTTACCCGCTCTCTTCGGCACTATCTCCAGCTCTGCATGCTTGAATTTAGCTCTTAATTCTTTACCCTGGTATAAATAATCGAGGAATAAAGCGAGCGCAGCAATCTCGGAATGCGGCTGATTACCCACCGCAATATTCCAGTCTGCAACTTCATAGACCTCAGGTGGCACCTTCTCCGCGCCCACAATGACCAATATGCGATTGTTTGTTGCACACCCCCTTATCTCCTCAATCACATCGAGGATGTTCTCACCATACATCGTGAGATGACATACCTTCCCTCCTCCTCGCTTCCATCTCGCCACCGCTTCGCGCCATTTCACACCAGTCTGCACAAAGAAATCACCACCCCAGCGCTTCGTAACATCGCTTATGCTCCTCTCCACCGTTTTATCCTCCGTTGTGAGAAGCATACCACTCGCTCCCAATGCACGTGCAACCAGCCCGATATGTGTAGTAACTCGCTTATCTCGCCGAGGACGGTGCCCTAACCTCAGTACTACAATCTCCATTCATTTACTACTACTCTATGATGTGAAAGTCAACACCTGCCGGAAGAGGCGTAACAGGCAGCAGAGAAGGTTTGTAGCCGCATATAACTGCCCTATTTACAGGTGGCAACTTCATAATCCAGTTCTCAGCAACGTTATACTTAAAACCAAGCTCATGAATCCATCGCTGAAGCTCTTCTATCTCACTCCCACCCGCTGTAAAGACTGTGGAGACCGAGAACAACAATATTGAGACCACCACGACCACAGATATAAGCTCCTTCATCTACTCTATCACCGATTAAAATATACACTACTTATCTATATATAAACCTTTGGATGTGTTGTGTTAATGAAACAACATGCGTAGCCATAGCCACTATCTGAAAGGGATAAGCACGAACATACTTCTACTGGGCGTTGTCAGTTTCCTGAACGACTTGAGTAGCGAAATGATTATCCCGATTCTACCCCTGTTCATTAAAGCTTTAGGCGGTACTGGCTTGATTTTAGGGGTTATTAGTATTGTAGGGTTAATAGGAGGATTGCAGGAAAGCATCTCGAGTATATTAAAGGTTCTTTCTGGTTACTGGTCTGACAGAATAGGAAGGCGTAAAATATTTGTATCCTCTGGCTATTTCACGTCCGCATGCTTTAAATTGCTTCTGGCATTCTCCACAATCTGGCAGCACATATTGGTCTTCGCCAGTTTTGAACGCGTGGGTAAAGGCTTGAGAACAGCGCCAAGAGATGCAATCATCGCGGATTCTATGCCCGAAGCGAGAGGTAAGGGATTTGGTATCCACCGCGCACTTGATACTTCTGGTGCAATCTCTGGCGGCATAGCTGCGCTTATATTATATTGGTTTTTAGCGTTCAGTTTCAATCATATCATATTTATAGCCGCAATAGTCGCTTTTCTTTCCTTAATGCCACTCTATTTTGTAAAAGAAGGGAAAAGAGAACCGCAGGATATAAAATTACAGATAAGCCTGAGAAAACTGCCAAAACCTCTTAAGTTGTTCATTATGGTGGCTACCGTCTTCGCATTAGCCAATTTCACCTATATGTTCTTCATATTGAAGGCGGAAACTGCGTTTTCGTCCGTAATGCCGGTGAAGGAAGCAAGAGCTCTTGCTATACTCTTATACGTCTTTTTTAATATCTTCTACGCCGTGCTCGCCATCCCTTTTGGCATGATGTCAGACCGAATAGGGAAACGGAAAGTGCTCATTTCTGGCTACTTACTGTTCTCTGTAACATGTCTCGGATTCGCTTTCGCCGATTCACTCGCCGCATTTTTGGTCTTATTCCCGCTTTATGGTATGGTGTATGCAATAGTGGATGGTAACCAGCGGGCTTTTGTCTCCGACCTGTGCACAGAAGACTTAAGGGCAACTGCTCTGGGCACTTTTCATACCCTGATAGGTATAATTGCTCTACCGGCGAGTTTAATAGCGGGTTTTTTATGGGCTCTAACGCCCACGCACAGCTTGGCATTCCTATTTGGCAGTTCCGTCAGTCTCATCGCCTCTATTCTATTTCTCATGCTTCGAAGATATTTCGGTGAGTGAGCCTCTCATCTCCTTAAGGTAGGTAGCTGCTGGACTGCAGATATATAAAGCGGCTAAACCGGTAATGATAGCTGCGGGATAAATGAACAGCGGGGAATGTAACGCATAGAATAGTATCAGAGCGAAGAAGATGCAGCCCAGTGGAATCACTATTCTCATATCTCTAAGGTTCCTATATCTTATCCTGCTCGTCATAAGGATGCATAGAGCAGCCATTAAAAAGCTCAGGAATAATGAGTTCACAGGGTGCAGTTCGAGCGCAAGCAGCATAAAGGAAGCAAGAAATACCGCACTGCCCGTGATTGGTAAACCTTCAAAGTCCACATCCATATCACCTGCGGTGGCCATTGCATCGAATCGCGCGAGTCTTAACCCTCCACATATCATATACGCACTGCATACCGCGGTCATGAGCTGGTCGTTCGTCAACACGAATGCGAGGATAGCGGGAGCAGTGCCAAAGGAGACCATATCAGCGAGCGAATCGAGGTATCTGCCCATGTGCGAGCGTTCTATGCGCCTCGCCACCAGCCCATCCAGCCCATCAATAACCGCTGCTGATAGAATTACCACAAGTGCATCCTCCTCTAAAGCCCTACCACCGGAGATTACAAGCAGGATGGCTAAGAAGCCTAACAACGCATTACAGATGGATATTAAGTCAGGTAGTTTTATCAGCTTTAGAATATTTACATTCAGGTCGTCATTCTGCATTTCCGTAAGAGTTCCTTAAGCTAAACTAAGCATTGATGATCTTCATGATATCATCTATTGAATCCACATATTCCACACGGATACCTATATTCTTCTCGATGTACTCCTTTGCATCTTCAACTACCGGGTTCTCTCGGATTATGGTTATGAGCCCTAACTGCTCTCTCACCTCCTCATATCTTATGAGATGACTGTTCTCGCGTGGCAAGATAAAAATCCGCTTGCCTGATTCTTTCGCCGCCTCCGCCTTCTCTATAACGCCCCCTATCTTACCAACATGCCCGTTCGAGCTGATTGTTCCGGTCATAGTGATATCGGGAGGTAGCGAGATATTCTTCAGTGCGGCAATAATAAGCGTTGTCATAAGCGCACCAGCACTGGGTCCATCCACTTCCGGTACTTTTGATGGCGCTTCTACACTGAATATCACATCACTTCCCGAGAGGTCAATACCGGTGTAATTCTCAGCGGCAATAACCGCGGTATTTGCCGCATCCTGGAATACAACGCCCATTAGTGGCTTTGTTACAACAAGTACACGTCCATGCCCGGGCTTTATATCAACAGAGACCTTAATCATCGTTCCTTTCTCTACAATCTCACGACTGTAAAAAGGGTAGTTACCGTGGTATTGGATACGGCGCATCACTGCGGGAGCTTCGAGCTGGGCACTACCTTCTTCTCCTATTGCAGTAGTTCTGTTTATTTGCGCCTTCAATGCAGCAAGCTCACTTCTGTACACCTGTAACTGCTCCCTCGCCTGCTGCAACGAGAGATTTGTCTGGTAAAGCTCCTTAACCAACCATGCATTCGCCGCTTCAAGGCGGTTCACATGCTCTCTAAGCTCTGTAGGGTTCACCTGCTGCTGGTTAAGCTTAACCACGAGGTATGCATTTGATACGATAGAAGCAACGAGCAGAACAAACATCACTATAAATGTCAAAGTCTTCTTTCCCATCTCTTATCACCTCGCTACCTCGCTATTACTTTTTAAGTTTATAAATAAAAAGAAAAAAGCAACCACCAACTCAAGACTTCGCGCTGTCATGAAGTTTATTCATATTCATACCCATGTTCATGTTGTGCTTACTCAGTGAGCGCAGTAGTAGCTCCCTTATCTGTGCCTTAAAATCCGCCAGTGAACCTTCGTTCTTTATGACCACCGATGCTTCCTTCATCGCCTCGCCCATACCCCATCCTATCTCTCGCTCCTCACGTCTTCTGAACTCAGCGAGACTTAAAGAGTCATCACCTCTACCACGTCTTTTTATCCTGCTATATCTGAGTAAAAGTGGTGCATGGATATTAACAAGCATGAAATCAGCACCAAAATGCGCTTTAAAAGCCTCAACCTCCGCTATTCCCCTTATACCATCAACAACAACCACCTCACTGCCTGCTCTTTCACTCGCACGCTCTATATACGGTATGCACCTCTTTGCAATCGCATCCATGCCGTATCTGCGTCGTAGCTCGGTTGCGATTCTACCCGCATTTGCATCACTCAATTCGATACCACGCCTCTTCAGTTCCTCTCTTATTACATCCCCCATCACCACTACCGGAATGCCCAATTCCCGCGCCACAGATGCCGCTTCGGTCTTACCTGCCGCAGGAGCGCCGACAAAAGCTAATACCTGTATCTTTCCTGCAGCCACCTCTCCGCTGCACCCCGTACAAGCCTTCGTTCAATAGATGCGTAGAATATATTTGCAACACCAAGTAATTGCCCTTTATTTATTGTACCATCAAATATCGGGTGAAAGATTGCCTCGTCAAGGAGTCTCCTGCCTTCAACTCGTTTTGGCTTACCCACTGCTGCAAATGAAGTAACTATACCAAGCGCATGACGCATTATTGGGCATGGCAGTACTATTGACCTTGGAGGCACTTCTATCTGCTCTATCTTTATATTCACGAGTTTGTCCTTCTTCACTTCTTTGTCCTCATTCGCAATCACCATCTCCCATTCACCATGCGGTCCCACAGTAAACCCGTAACTGAATGCTTCTACTGTCTCTCTCTTGATCTCTCCACCTATTCTATCCTTCCAGCAAACGAGTTCTATCTTTGTCATGCTTCTTTATTTATCATCATTATTTAAAAATCCCCCTTTCAGCGTGCTCAACCGTGTGTCCCAGTATGAATCCAGCATCTCCGATTCTTCTGAATCCTCAAATATCATCTCTTCTCGTTCAAATTTCGTTATTCGCCCCGTGTGGTTCCATGCGGCACTCAACCATTCATCGTCTGTCAATGCGCGCTCAATTGCGCGTTCCAGGCTCGCACGGTTCAAAACGAGCTTCTCACTCGCTCTTATCCTTATCTGGAGTCCAAACCAGATATAACTGGCATTTCTATCGCGATTGTCCTCACAGACCGCTTTTGCAATCCGCAAGTTCAACGGTATACCCTCCAAAAACACGCTCACCATCTCTATCACGTCCTATTTCTACCCTTATTCCCTTATTCTATTTCTATTTCTATTTATAAATCACTTCTTCCCCCCTCTCTCGTGTTCGTATTCTGACCTCCTTCAGTGGTGCGGTGTGAAAAGCGAGAGAAGCGAGTTCCTCAAGTTCTTCATAGCTGAAGATGTTCGCCTTGCTCAAGCCCGCATCTGGCGGTACACGCTCGATTCTACCCTGCTGTATTACATAAGGGTAGCATGTCGCACCCATCTCATGAAGCTCTTCTACTATCTGTTTCACTTCTTCAGCACCCACGAAATTCTTGAATACCGTTGTTATCAATTCTGCATCAACATCTCTCGCGAGCAGTATCTCCAATGTCTTCCGCACTCGTTCTGAAGCGCCATGCGCTTTTGTCAGTTCTTCATAGCGTGCACCACCCAGTGGCGCTTTAATATCGAGGAAGATTTTATCAATAGCGTCGGCATCAAGCAAAGATTCTATTGCTTCGGGATAGTAGCCATTAGTCTGCACACCGAGATAAAGCGACCTCTGCCGTGCGTATTTTGATATCGCAGCTATTGCTTCGGGTTGCATGAATGGCTCGCCACCCGATAATACCACGGCGTCAATGAAAACTTCGCTATCTCTTATCGCTTCTTCTATCACCCCCATATCCACATAATTGTCAGTCCCTAAGAGGTTGTAATTCTGGCAGTAGATACAGCGAAACGGGCACCGTCTGAGGAATATCACCATTGCTGCTTTACCGCGCCAGTCTATTGTGGAGAAGTGGATTATACCGCCGAGATTTACTCTTATTTCCGTTTCCTTTTCTTCCATTCCCATTTTCGAACTTCAGAAGAATTCACCCACGTGCTCCAGTGCCCTCGCTATGAGTTCCGCACATTTATCCAGGTCTTTCAGGCTCAACAGCTCCACGGGTGAATGGATATATCTCGTGGGCACACCAATCACGCCTGTGGGTATACCACTCCTCGTGAGATGGATAGCAGTGGCATCGGTCGTCCCGCCTTCGGATACACTCAACTGATACGGGATATTATATCGTGAAGCGGTACCCTTTAGCCATTTCAGTACAGCGGGCGGTGTTATTATACCGCGTCCCGATGCATCAGAGACGGTAATCACAGGTCCTTTATCCAGTTCCACAGTTGTGTCTTTCTTCTCTATACCCGGATGCCCGCCCGCTATATCGGTATCAATAGCGATGGCAACATCGGGGTTGAGTTCAAATGCAGACGTCCGTGCCCCCTTCAGTCCCACCTCTTCCTGCACCGTGCCCACTGCATATACCTCGAACTCGGTATTCACTCTTCGTAGCGCTTCTATCATAACAGCCACACCAGACCGATTATCAAAGGCTTTGCACGTGACTCTGTCATTTATGAGCGGTATGAACTGCCTGTCAATTATGACGGGCGTGCCGATAGCAATGCCCAGCTTTGATACTTCCTCTTCGCTCTTCGCACCAATATCTATGAACATATCTTCTGCTTTGATCACCTTCTCACGCTCCTCTTTCTTCATTCTGTGTGGCGGTTTCGAGCCTATAACGCCATATACGATGTCGCCACCCTCTCCTTCTGGCTGGGGTTGCAGCACCACACGCTGATTGAGCAATGTCTGGTCGAACCAGCCGCCAATGGTTGAGAATCGCAAAAAGCCCTCTGGTTCTATATGCTTCACCATCAGTCCTATCTCGTCAAGATGCGCAGCTATCATGACAGAGGGGCTCTTACCGCTCTTACTCGCTATCAGATTCCCTAACTTATCGGTCCTTATTTCATCCACATACTCTCTCAGTTCTTCCTCAACTATCTCTCTTACCGCACCTTCATAGCCTGAAATCCCCCTCGCTTCCGCTAATCTCGCCAATAGCTCCTTTAGTTCCTTCATCTCTCAATAATTTTATAGTTCCATCATTCATATATGTTTGATGTTTGTGATGAAGCGAGAAGAGGTTCTGATAGAGGCTTTGCCTTATATTCGTAAGTTCTATGGCGCTAAAATCGTGATAAAGGTCGGTGGGCATGCGCTGGTGGATGAGCACATAATGGATAATATCATGCGTGATACCGTTCTGCTCAGGTTCATCGGGATAAAACCTGTGGTTGTGCATGGCGGTGGTCCAGAGATAACGAAACTGATGGAGAAACTGGGCAAGAAGCCGAGATTCTTTCGCGGGCTTCGCATCACCGATGATGAGACGCTGGAGATAGCGCGAATGGTGCTCGTGGGCAGTGTTAACGAACGCATCGTATCGCTGATAGGCAAGCACGGCGGTAAGGGTATCGGGCTCTCGGGCAATGACGGTAAATTGATAGTGGCGAGGAAGAAAGCGAAGCAGCGTATGGAAGGTGAGGAGATAGACCTCGGATGGGTTGGAGAGATAGAGGAGATCAATGCCGAGATAATTGATATCACCGCAGAGCAGAATTATATACCCGTAATATCGCCAATAGCGGTGGACAGGGAAGGGAACAGCCTGAATGTAAATGCCGATTCGGTTGCCGCCGAGATAGCATGTGCGATAAGAGCAGAGAAGCTGATATTACTTACAGATGTCGTGGGGTTGTTACGTAATCCCGCAGACCCATCCAGTTTGATATCGGAGGCGACACCGGAGCTTGTAAAAGAGCTTATTGCTGCGGGTGTCATAGGTGGCGGGATGATACCGAAGGTGGAGGCGTGCTTGAAAGCCGCTCATCGTGGCGTCACCGCGCACATAATTGATGGTAAAGCACCCCACACTATACTGCTTGAGTTGCTCACCGATAAGGGCATTGGAACTATGATAATAGGTTCTAAGTGAGTGAAATGAGATGAGATATTTTTAAATCAGCTGATGGTCTAATTCTAACTAATGTTATATTGTTATTGTTATATTTAGAATGAGAACTAAGGAAATAGAAATAAAAGTCATTCCGAACTCAAAAGAGGAGGCGGTAATAGAACCAGAAGCAGAGGCGGAACCGGAACTGGAACCGTTAATAGTGCGAGTAAAAGAGCCGCCGATAAAAGGGAAGGCGAATAAAGCAGTAGTGAAACTATTATCGCGGTACTTCAACGCCAGAGTAAGAATCGTTTCAGGCACGAATAGCAGGCGTAAAATTGTGGCGATAGAAGAATGGACAAAGAGATAGAGCATTTAAATTTACAGGCACAGGAATATGCAAAGCGATTAAATGACGTGCTGAACCAAATCAGACGAGTTATTGTTGGTCAGGAATCCGTATTGCAGAAATTGCTGATTTGTCTCGTTGCCAATGGTCATGTTCTACTTGAAGGTGTCCCTGGACTGGCAAAGACATTGATGGTGAAGACGTTATCAGAGACTCTTTCCGCGAGTTTCCGCAGGATTCAGTTTACGCCTGACCTGCTGCCCGCGGACATCATCGGGACGAAGATATACGACCACCACACGGCGAGTTTTACCACACAGAAAGGACCCATATTCGCTAATTTCGTACTCGCAGATGAGATAAACAGAGCACCGCCGAAGGTTCAATCCGCGCTGTTAGAAGCCATGCAGGAGAGGCAGGTGAGCATACAGGGAGAAACATTCAAGTTAGATGAACCCTTTATGGTTCTGGCGACACAAAATCCGATAGAAACCGAGGGCACATATAAACTGCCTGAAGCTCAGGTCGACAGGTTCACTTTTAAACTCCTGATAGATTATCCAAAGCGGGAGGAGGAGAAGATAATAATACAGCGTAATACACGTGGAATTGAGCTTACACCGGAGAAAGTCTTGTCTGCAGCAGATGTGACGGAGATACAGAGGTTCAATCAGCGGATTTATGCAGATGAGAAGATAGAGGATTATGTTACTAAACTCGTTGATGCTACGCGACATCCGGGTAATTACGAGTTAGGAGAGAAGTTCGATGGTATGATAGAGTATGGGGCTTCGCCAAGAGCTTCACTATGGCTGATTCTTACAGGAAAAGCGCATGCACTACTAAATGGACGTGGTTATGTCATTCCAGAGGATATTAAAGCGGTAGCGCATGACGTACTCAGGCATCGAATTTTATTGACTTACGAAGCAGATGCGGAGGGGATTACTTCTGACCATATTATTGACGCAATTGTTGCGAATGTCGAGGCGCCGTGAGATGCCCCGCGTAAAGGAAGTATTAAAGCGAGTAAAAAAGTTAGAAATAAAGACAAGTAAGCTGGTTGAGGGGCTTGTATCCGGCGAATATCACTCAGTTTTCAAAGGGCGAGGCATAGAATTCGCAGAAGTCCGGGGATATGTGCCAGGGGACGATATAAGAGCGATTGACTGGAATGTTACAGCGAGATTCAACGCACCTTTCGTCAAGGAGTTCATTGAAGAGCGAGACCTGACACTGTTCATCGTTTTTGACGTCTCTTCAAGTAACGAATTTGGATTCGAGCGCAGGAAGAAGGAGATTGGGTATGACATCGCCGCTTCTTTGATGTTTGCTGCGCTTCGAAACAACGACCGTGTAGGTCTGTGTTTATTCACAAGTGAAGTGGAGCTCTTCATACCCCCGGGTAAGGGTAAGAAGCATATGCTTAAGCTGTTGCGAGAGCTCATTTATTATGAGCCGAAGAACAGAAACACTGACATTCGAGCCGCTCTCTCTTACCTGAATAACGTTATCAAAAAGCGCAGTATCGTCTTCATCATCTCTGATTTCTTAGCACCAGATTTTGAGCGCCCGCTTAAACAGCTCAAGAACAGGCACGATGTGATTCTTGTGAATATCACCGATATGCGAGAAGCCCAAATCCCGGATATAGGCTATGCGTTTCTGGAAGACCAGGAAACCGGTGAACAAATGCTCGTGGATACGTCTGACCCGGAATTCCGGGCAAGATATACCGAACTGGTAAAGGCTAAGCAAGATGCCTTTTTTGCGAGGATGAAGCGAATAGGGGTGGATATAATCCAGGTAAATACGAGTGAGCCGTTTTATATACCACTACAACGTTTCTTCAAGATGCGAGAGAGAAGAGTGACGAGGTGACCTGCTCCTTCCGTCATGCAAGAATTAGGTATTAGGTTATGGGATGGTATGGTTATGGGAGCTCCCTTTCCCGCTCCTTCTCTATTATCTCACTCTCCTCTATTGTTCCGTATTCCTCATATAGCCTTATCACAAGTGCGAGTGCAACGGCAGTTGTCGCCGCTCCCACCACAATCGCTGTAAGCATGAGCACATGTGGCAGTGGATTTGCATACACAACCCCCTCTTCCACTATGCCCCCTGTTTCCCATGGAAGTGCTCCTTTCACTATCGGCTCGGTCACTCCTCCGCCCCAGCCCCCTATTGAGACATCACCAAGCGATATAAAGAAGAGAATAATAGCTGTCTGGAATATGTTCAACCCGATGATCTTCTTCATTAAATTGTCCTTTGCTATCATCGCATAGAACCCGATGAGCATCAGCACGATGGAGACCCAGTAATTATATTTCGCAAATACCTCCGCAATTAGCCATTCCATCATCCCTGTCTTTATTCACCCCCTTCTTCTCTATTATCTTTATTATCTTCTCCTCCCTTCCACGCGAGGTCGAAGAATATGGATGCAAAAACCGCCATAACTGTTATCGCTATCCCTACCTCCACAACAAATGTTATCATCAGCCCCCGCGTCTCCGGGCGACCTATTATCTTCCATAGCGGAAGTGCACCATAATTTAGATATTGAGCACTGAAAAGAGAGAGAATTATGCATAGCAGCCCAATGCCTGCATAAAAATATAACCCCAGACTGCTAAGTGCAGCATTCCACGATTCAGGTAACCTTCTGCGCCCTCTTGTGATTCCAAATGCCGTAACGAAGAGCACGAAAGAAGCAGCAAATACCACACCGCCCTGAAATCCCCCCCCTGCTCCTTCTGTACCCACCATCACATACAACGCGTACATCTGTATAAACGGAATCATCAACCGTGCGACAGTGGTTACAATAACATCACGCTTGTGCTTCTGCTTATGCTCTTGCCCGTGCTCTTTACCTTTACCTCTCACTCTCATAACTTATAACTTGCCTCGCCTCCTTAGCAACAATATAACAGAAACGCCAGCGGTGAATATGACTGTGGTCTCACCGAGTGTATCGTAACCCCTATAATCTGCGAGACCTGCAGTCACCATATTCGGTACGCCTATCTCCTCCTCACATCTCTCTTCCCACCGCACCGGAACCGAATAGCGATAAATCCACAATCTATTACCCTCGTTCATGATGAAATAATACTTCTCCAGGTTCGGATAGAACATTTCTCCTTTTGGAATCAGTATATCCCAGCCTTTCCAGCCTTCTTCTCCTCCTCGCTCTACCTTATAACCCTCAGGTAGCGGTAATCCACGATTCTTTATTTCGCGCACCAATATATCAGGAACTACTCCATGGTTCAAACTCTCCATCACGTTGCTCCCCGCCTCTATACCGATGGAGAGGTTGACCCACCGATTAGCAGGTGAATACGGGTCTCCAAATGCTGGTATATCCTCCGCAACATAGATAAATAGAGCGCCCAGGAGTATCACGAACATTAATGCAGAAGCTGTAAGAGCCTTCATCTCTTCTCCCACCTCCTTGTTCGCGCCAGTGTCGCAATCAGGAAGGCTGTAGTCGCGCCCGCGCCTACTGCGGCTTCGGTAAATCCGACATCTACTGCGTGCATCTCCACCCACACTGTGGCGATAATAAAGCTATAAGCACTTAATAGCACGATTGCAGCTAACAGGTCTCTCACTGTTATCGCTGCGAGCGCGATTACCACAAGGAAGAACAATGCAATGAGATCAAGCGGGATTATCATATCTCTTCACTCCCCTCCTCCTTTCTCCATATACACATGTGCAACCTTCTTCTGCATCGTTTGGTCAACGAGTAGAGCATCTGCGGCTTTCGACGCAATTGCATGCACCAGGAACCTGCCTCGTTCCGGCTCCACGTCTATCGTTATCGTACCCGGTGTGAGAGTAATGGAATTCGCTAATGTGGTGAGTGCGAAATCACTCCTCAGAGTAGTATCAAATTCTATTATGCGCGGGTCTATTGGCATCTTTGGATGTAGCACGCGATAAGCAACATCGAAGTTCGCCAGAACTATCTGCCACAGCTCCCACGGTATGTACAGCAGTAGCCGGAGGGTCTTACGCAGTGTCATGTCCTCCTTGCCCGTTATCAGGAGGTCACGAGAGACCGAAGTTGCTATTGCCGCACATATTATACCCACAACGATGCGAATATGGTCATAGTGCCCCTTAAGTGGATTGATACAGGCAGATAAGAGCACCCAGAAGACGAACATGACAATGAAGATGGCGATCGTACTCCGCTTCATCATATCATCACATCACCTCCGCTCCTCTCCCTTCTTCCAGGGCTTCAGACCCGTATAATACGCCGCTTTCATTATCGCATGTGTGCCCACGGGATTAGCCATGAATATAAAGAATATGAGGAAGAAGAGCTTTACACTGACGAACGACCAGCCCTGGAATATCATGCAGCCAGTGATCAGAAGAACTTCACCAAGCGTATCGCATTTCCCGGTTGCATGCAGCCGGGTATAAAAATCCGGGAATCGTAATAATCCCACTGCTCCTGTAACCATAAAGAATATTCCACCAGCCATGAAGATTATGGATATTATATCTGTTACGCCTATGCCGAGCATATCTCCCCCCTCTCCAGATACTTAGCCATAACCAGTGTACCAACGAAGTTCAAGCCCGCATATAGAAGTGCGATATCCACGAACATCGGTCTTTCAAAGATATATCCAATGGCAACAAGAAGCACAATCACCTTCGTTCCTATCACATTCACTGCCGCTACCTGATTAAATACCCCCGGTCCACGCACCGCTCTATACAGACACATCAGGATTGTAAATGCAATAGAAACTCCTACCACGAGGAATACATCCACCATCTCGAACATTTTATTTTATATGTGAGTGGTGCGAGGTAATATAAATAACTTCCGGATTTTTTTCCACCTCAGGATGTATGCATGGGGACAGGGATATTTGAAGCGGAGAAGAGGAGGGCGCTTGAGCGATTGCACAAAGAGGGTGCAGATGATGATATAGCGGGGCTGATAGAGTTATTAAATGGTTTTGATGACTACTTCACAACGAGTAGCTGCTCTGGCAGGGTCATTCTGATAAGCATACCCGAGATAGGAGCGAAGGAAGAAGCAGAGTTCATTGCGAAATGGCATCGGGAAGTGAGCAAGGATGAGGTATTAAAAGCGATGGGAACGTGGAAAGACGCTGATGGCGAGTTATGGCTGATGTCCCAATCGCCGATATTGCATGTCTCGTGCGCGAGCATAGAGAAAGCGAAGCAACTACTGAGTCTTGCAATTGCGTCGGGCTTCAAGTATAGTGGGATAAAGTCCATCACCATGAAACGAGTGATGGTGGAGATAATGAGTACAGAGAGGATGGATGTCCCGGTGGGCAAAGGGGGAGTGATATTTTGCAGCGAACCATATCTGGATTTTATCGTATCGAAGGCGAACTTCACGCTCGAGCGAGGCAGGAGTAAACTGAACAGGCTTTATTATAGCTTATTCACTTCACAAAGTGTTCACTGAGCCAGAGATAGGAATGTTGGTGAAAGTGAAAGTGAAAAATATTTAAACGCCCCGATGGAATAGTTAATAGAGTAAGGAATAAGGAAGAAAGAAGGTAGAGTAATTGATTAAATTGTTAAGAGGGGTGGAATCATGGTAACAGCGGAAGAAGTGGTGAAGAGTTTACCAGGGCTTTTGAGAGAGCATCCGGAGCTCAGAACAGAGATATGTAAGATATTATCTGATGAATTCGTAATAAGGAGCGAGTTTTACGAGTACATGAAGAAGAGTGATGAACGATTTGAAAGGCTACTGCAGGAATTAAAAGCATTCAGGGAGGATACGAATCGCAGATTCGAAGCTGCTGATAAAAGGTTTGAAGCTCTTGATAAACGCTTTGAAGAGATGCGTGAGGATATGAATCGGAGATTTGAAGCTGCTGATAAAAGATTTGATGCAATTGATAAGCGGTTCGAAGAGGTGTATCGCAGGTTTGAAGTGATAGATAAACGGTTCGAAGAGGTGTATCGCAGATTTGAAGCGATAGACAAGCGGTTCGAAGAGGTATATCGCAGATTTGAAGTGATTGACAAGCGGTTCGAGGAGGTGTATCGCAGATTTGAAGCGATAGATAAGCGTTTTGAAGAAGTGTATCATAGATTTGATAAGGTGGACAGAGACTTTAAAGATTTGAAGGATTGGGTTGGTATAGTGGTAGGGGGATTTCAAAGAAGAGCAGGGCGAAGTCTTGAGGATGCGGTTGCAGGAACTTTAAGGATCGCTCTGGGCAGGGAAGTGAAGCCGGAGAATATCATGATGAGAAAGAAGATAACGGATGATGAGGGTTTAATAGGACCAAAAGGGAGGAGTTACGAGATTGATTTATGTGTAACTGATACGGAAAGCCTGATATTTGAGATAAAATCATATGCCGAAGAAGAGGACATAGAAAGATTCAATGACAAGGCGGAATTGGCGATAAAGAAGTTGGGCTTGAAGAAAGTGGAGAAGGCGCTGATTACGCTTGAGAAACGTCCTTTAGTAATGGAACTGTGTGACAAGTTCGGAATTCTGGTGGGTTAAGGTTAAATTGCAAAGCACAGAACTTGAAAGTGCCAAAAAACCTTTTCTTAGCGGATATGACCACTCACCGGAGAAGGCACAAGTAAAAGGGTTAAGAAAGGCAAAAAGGCTATAGAAGCTGCAGCAAGCAGAATTGGGTTGTTGCGTCCGTAAAGAGAATTGAGTGGGATTGGGGTGACGGACAAATACTTCAGTTTTACTTTCAAGACAGTAATTGAAAAGGCTTTTTTAACTGTGAAGATTAGCATTACATGACCTGACATGGTAGAAGACATTGGCAGTGTAATCAGAAGGGGGTTCGACACGTGGAAGGAGAACTTGTGCATTTGCCTTCCTTTTGTGTTTAGTTCGATACTAACATCCATACTGGCAATTATAATCATGGGCGATGC
>Ga0190306_1000373_pt1 | contig 15750 bp, 17 predicted proteins | sample 48700734_MG_FD_161657 | JGI IMG/M metagenome (GOLD analysis project Ga0190306, IMG submission 161657) | Hydrothermal vent sediment bacterial communities from Southern Trench, Guaymas Basin, Mexico - 4870-07-3-4_MG | ecosystem: Environmental > Aquatic > Marine > Hydrothermal vents > Sediment ... | reverse complement strand
CCTGGTGAGAGAGCCCCTCAGAGGAAAGAACTTCTGGATTTTCAGGTTAGAGCAAATCTTGACTGGGTTGGTATTTTTATTTATTCCAGGGAAGAGGATACCAGAGCCTATTCTATGAGAGGACGTTTCTTTCATAAATTAGCTCAATTACCTGTTTCCGGATTTAAACGAAAGCTTGAAGATGCACAGACAAAAATTACTGAAAGGCAGATGGATAGATTTATTGGTCTTGAAACTGATATTTTAATTGAAGAAAGAATAGAATCCGAATCTATGGCTCTTGGACGTGCTTACATGCATGCAGCAGAAGTTGATGGTTCTGTTGTAGTTCTTTCTGATAAAGTAATTCCGGGAGAATTTGTAAGATGCAGAATTACCGGACGAAATGGTATTGACCTGGAGGCTGTCCCTGTTAGTGAACTGTAATGATAAAAGCTTTATAAAAGCTTTAAATGAAAGTCAATACAATGCTGTTATGCAGAAAGGAAAACCGCTCCTTATACTTGCAGGAGCAGGTTCTGGCAAAACAAGGGTTATAACAACTAAAATTGCATATTTAGTATCCTGTCTTGGAGTTGATCCACGTTCTATTCTTGCTGTTACATTTACCAATAAAGCTGCCGGAGAAATGAGGGAAAGAGTTCTACAAATGGTTCCCGGTTCTGATGGTGTTATGATACGGACATTTCATTCTTTTGGAGCCTGGCTACTGCGTAGAAATTCCGGTTATCTTGGTCTCCAGCCAAGATTTTCAATTTATGATGATGATGATTCCCTTAATCTTCTCCAAGCTGTTTATAGTAATTATAAGCGAAAGGATTTAAAACCCTATGCAAAGTGGATCAGCAGGGCAAAAGATTATTGTCTTTCCCCTGATGAAGATCTTTCCTCTATTTCTTTTGATCAAAAGTTATCTGAGGTTTATAAAGCTTATGAAAAAAAAATAAGGGAAGTCGGAAGCGTGGATTTTGGCGATCTTATAATGCGTTCTGTGGAGTTGCTGCGGAATAATGATCAAATTCGAGATAGAATACAGAATAGATTTCAGGTAATACTTGTTGATGAATATCAGGATTCCAATATTGCCCAGTATGAACTATTAAAACTTCTTTATAATGGTAAAAATTATATTTGTGTTGTTGGCGATGATGATCAGTCCATTTACAGTTTCAGAGGGGCTGAAGTAAAAAATATAATTACCTTTCCCAAAAGTTTTCCAGGAGCAGAAATAATTAAATTAGAACAAAATTATCGCTCTACAGGGAATATTTTGGGAATTGCTTCTAAAGTTGTAAGTTTTAATCGGGGTAGAATTGGAAAAAATTTGTGGACTGACAAAGAAAATGGTGCAAAGGGTGTTGTGAAAATAGTTGAAAACCAGCAAAAAGAGGCACAGTATTGTGCTTCGCTTTTGAAAGATGGCAATCTTGACGGGACAGCAATACTTTACAGGACAAATGCTCAGTCTTTAAGTTTTGAATCATACTTTCTTAATCATAAAATACCTTACAAGATTGTAGGATCTCTAAAATTTTATGACAGAGAGGAAATTAAAGACGTAACAGCCCTGTTTTCTTTGTTTCTTAACCCCTTCGATGAAATTGCCTTTAGGAGGATAATAAATAAACCGTCTAAAGGGATTGGAAAAGTTTCATTAAATAAAATAATTGATAGAAGTATAAATGATTCCTGCAGTTTAATTGAGGGATGTAAAAGAGTACTTAATCAATTATCATCCAAAGCGGCAGAAGGGTTGGAAAAATTTGTAGTTCTCTTCGAAAAACTTGATAATATATCAGAAAAAATAAATCTTGAAGAATTTACAAATACAGCAATTCATGATTCCGGTATTTTGGAATATCATAGAGCACAGGATGAGATAGCACTAACCCGGAAAGTTAAAAATCTTGAAGAAATGGTAAATGCAGCAGCACAGTATCCCAAAGGTAAAGACGGATTATTAGCTTTTCTGGAAGACATGGAGCTTGATCGATCCAGACTTGCCGGTATTGATCCTGCTTCTCAAAGAGGTGTTACTCTAATCACTATGCATAATACAAAGGGTTTGGAATTTGACAGGGTTATAATTGTAGGTATGGAAGAAGGTTTATTCCCCTCAAGACCTGATGAAAGTGATGATGATCTGGAAGAAGAGCGGCGAATATTTTATGTAAGCATAACAAGAGCTAAGAAGGAAATTTATTTTACAGCCTGTCGTCAGAGAAGAATATGGGGTAAACTTAATTTTCAGACACCATCAAGATTTTTAAATGATATTCCTGATGATTTTGTAGTTAGATCCGGGGAATTAAAATTAGCGAGTCATAAAAAAAATGAATTTTCAACAGGTACATTTGTTTATCATGATGATTATGGGTCAGGTCAGGTAATAAAAGAATGGAACAATGGTAATGAAATCCTAATTATAGTAAGATTTGAATCTGGAAGAACTGCACAGTTTATTCCAAAATATGCCGGTCTTGTAAAAATTGCCGGTGATAATGATTTTTAAAGTAGAAGGGTATGGTTAAAAAAAGCATTTTACCGGTCATAAAGAGAAGCAGAGGATATCTTTTATATGACATTAAAGGGAAAAGATACCTTGATTTTTTTCAGGATGAAGGGAGAGCCATCTTGGGGCACAGGATAGATGGTCTGACAGGGGTAATAAAATCTACGGCTGCAAAGGGACTGACTGCGGCTTATCCATCAATTTATACAAGTAGAATTGAAAAACAGCTGAAACTTCTTTTTCCCTTTGTCCCTTATTTTAGTATCTATAGTAATATTGAGAGAGCTTTATCTGCAATCTCAAAAAGTGAAAATAAATTAATAAATACGAGTGATATTATTGATTTCCCTGTAAAATCAGAAGGATATGCCTATTGGAGACCCTTTTTGGGAACCGATCCTGATTGGAAAAGATTTAAATATTTTATACCTATACTTCCTTTTCCTGGAAATTTCGGACCTGTTATTGTTGCCAATAATACAGCTAAGGAACTTGGTCCCTCAGATCTACTTTCTCCAATGATATGTGATATGTTAATTAAATCAAGTGCTGCTTTGTTGAAGGTTCTCGGAAATCATGATTGTATGGATTGGACAGGATTTGAATCACCTGTGTGGAATCGTTCTGGTCCGTATCTTCATTTTAACCTTGCAGAATCTGATTATCCGTCTCTATTTAATAAGGCTCTTGATAAAATGGTATTATTACCTCCTGATCCGTCTATTCCTGGAATAATACCCTGTCGTTATGAAGAAGGGCAGATACGGGGGTTTCTTGAAATGTTAAGGAGTGAATATGGCAGCTAGAGATATAGTTATAATTCTGTCCCGGATCTCTTTTGGTGCTATAGCTACTTTTTTAGCAATTTTGTACTGGTCACATACCAGGGATATAGCATGGATGCTTATTATAGTTTCCGTAATAGTTCAGTATGGCCAAATTATGTATTCTACTTTCAAGTTATTTGGAATGCTTGGAGGAGATATCTTTATAATTAAGGATGTTCTGGATGTGGGTACTTTATTAAGTGTAATTTCCCTTATTCTTACAATTTCAGCCTTTATTGTATTGCTGGTTAGATTCAAACGGGATTGACATTATCCCTCAAATATGAAAAACTGCACATCACTTTTAATAGTGGTTACATTATCAGTTTGAATTTAATTATAAAGGCAGAAAAAGCAATGGAAACGATTTTTGTTAATCCAAAAGACGTTGTAAGAAAGTGGTATATTATTGATGCTTCAGGCAAAAAACTTGGACGTGTCGCAGTAAAAGCCGCAAATCTTCTTCGTGGTAAGCATAAACCAGAATTTACACCTCACCAGGAAGTTGGGGATTATGTTATTATTATTAATGCAGATAAGGTTGAGGTAAGCGGGAACAAGGAAACCAGAAAGATTTATTACAGACATTCAGGTTATCCTGGTGGACTTACTGCAGAAAGATTTGTTGATATGCTGGAAAGACAACCTACTTTTCCACTGGAACATGCAGTTAAGGGCATGCTTCCTAATGGACGTCTGGGTAGGACTTTGTTTACAAATCTTAAGGTATATGCTGGCTCGGAACATCCTCATGCAGCTCAGCAGCCTGAAGCGCTCGAAATTTAAGATCAGGAGAATATAACGTGGTTAAAAATCTGGCATTGGGAACAGGAAGAAGAAAAACTGCTATCGCACGGGTTTTCCTTCGTGAGGGAAATGGGAAAATAAATGTCAATGGTAAAAGTGTTGAGGATTATTTTTCAAATCCGAGTTTTGTATATGTAGTAAAACAACCTCTTGGTGTTACAGCCACTGAGGGTAAGTACGATCTTCTAATAAATGTAAAGGGCGGTGGCCCGTCAGGCCAGGCCGGTGCATGCAGGCATGGTATTGCAAGAGCTCTGGTAGAATATGATGATGCTAATAAAGCAGCATTAAGAGCAAATGGTTTTCTGACAAGGGACTCCAGAATGGTTGAGAGAAAGAAATTTGGTCAGCGAGGGGCAAGGAGAAAATTCCAGTTCTCAAAACGTTAAAAATTTTATTCTTAAAATTATTAGAAGAGGAGCAAAGAGTGGTAAAACAGAGATTTTACTGTCCGATGGCTCCTCTTTTTTTGTTACTCAGGGGATAGTTGTTAAAAATCAGCTTGAACCCGGAATGTTTCTGGAAGAAAAACAGATTCAAATTTTAAAAAACAAGGCTGATTTTATATTAGCCAAAAAGAAGTCCCTGGAATTCCTCTCAGTACGGGAACATACCGTATATCAACTAAAGCAAAAACTTTTATTAAAAGATTTTCCACCAGAAATAATTGAAAATGTCCTTTCTGAACTGCAGGAGGAAGGTTCTTTGAGCAATGAGCGCTTTGCCGAGGTTTGGATACGATCCCGCATAAAGAAACATCCTGAGGGTTACGTATTGCTGCTTTCCGGTCTTATCAAGGCAGGTATACCTTCCGGCGAAGCCGGTAATCTTCTTAACCTGAATATGGAAAATATTGATTTTGAAGAAGTCCTTATTTCGGCAGCTGAAAAAATTATGAGAAATAATAGCATAACAAAAGAGAAGTTATTTAGAAGGCTTGGAGCCAGGGGTTTTGATATATCGTCTATAATTAAATTTATTGAGAATCATTACGATAAATAGGGTTTTTACATTGACATAATGGATGTTTTTGCTATAATTAGTAAGAAGGGGTGGGAACTATGACTAAGCGGGTTAAAAAAGTAAGAATCTTTTCAGCATTGGAAGTTGCAAATATATGCGGAGTTGTAAATCAGACCGCTATTAACTGGATAAAAAATAATCATCTTAAGGCTTTTACTACTCCAGGAGGACAATATCGCATTTATTCAGAGGATCTGCTTGAGTTCCTCGAAAGCCGGGGAATGAGAGTTCCTGACGATCTTTCCCCTATTGTTTCAAATGCAAATAAAAAGAAAAAAGTAATGATAATTGATGACGATAAAGATCTTAATGAAATGATTAAGCTGTTTTTTACAAGAAAGCTGAAGAATTTTGATACCATACAGGCTTTTGATGGTTTTGAGGCTGGAAAACTTCTGGTTTCTGAAAGACCTGATGTTATTATTTTAGATATTGATCTTCCGGGTATTGATGGCCATCATCTATGTACAAAAATTAAAGAAGATAAAGAATTAAACAGTCCAATTATTATTTCTGTAAGCGGTTTGGATGATACTTTTGAGGAAGAAAAAATTCTTTCTGAAGGTGCGGATGCTTTTTTTACAAAACCACTGGATTTTAATAAACTAATTCTGGCTATAAAAAATCTAACTGATGAAAGGGTTTTGTAGTGTCTGATAAAAATAACGGATATATTCTTCTCGTAGAGGATGATGATTCAATCCGTTTAACCCTACGGGATTTTCTTGAAAAGCAGGGATATAATGTCCTGGTTGCTTCTGATGGTGTAAACGCAATAAAACAGCTCCTTGATTACAATATTGTAATAATAATTACAGATTATCGAATGCAGATTTTTGGGGGAGATTACTGGATTAAGTTTCTGGAACGATACTGTAGTGATAAACCCATAATAATTACAAGCGGGTTCCTTCGCCCTGAGTTTAAGATCCCTTTTGAAGTAATATATAAACCATTTGATTATTTCCTAATATCTAAGCGTATAGAAGAGTTTCTAAGCCAATAAAATGTGGGTAGTTCCATCTGTAGGGGCTGTCACGAGGATTTGCTATGCAAACCCCTGTGGCTGCCCGTACTGTATGGTTATGGGCAAAATATGAATAAGCAGAACATGAAGACAAAATCATTAAAAATCAGAGTCCACGGAAGAGTTCAGGGTGTAGGATTCAGGTACTCTGCTGTTCAGGCAGCGGTAAAAGCAGGAGTGTCTGGTTGGGTTCGGAATGAATGGGATGGTACTGTCCTTATTTACTGTGAGGGTAATATTCAATCTGTAGATATGTTTGTCAGTTGGTGTCGCAGGGGTCCTTCCTTATCGCATGTTGTCTCTCTGGATATAACAGATGTGCCTTACCAGGGTTTGTATACAGGTTTTAAGATAGATTATTGATGCCAATTTGTAGGGGGCGCCACCCAGGGTTTGCATGGCAAATCCTGGGTGACGCCCCCTACGTTGTCAATACGAAATGCCTGTTCCGTACGGACGTTGTTATTTCTTTAAATTATAAAATGCCTTCATACCAGGGTATGCTGCAGTGCCTTCAAGATAATCCTCAATGCGCATAAGCTGATTGTATTTTGCAATTCTGTCAGATCTGCTCATGGAACCTGTTTTGATCTGTCCTGCTTCGAGAGCCACTACCAGGTCTGCAATAAAACTATCTTCTGTTTCTCCTGATCTATGTGAGACAACTGCTGTATAACCAGCTCTTTTTGCCATTTCAACGGCTTCAAAGGTTTCTGTAAGTGTTCCAATCTGATTAACCTTGATCAGGATAGAGTTTGCAACTCCCAGTTTAATCCCTTTTTCGAGACGTTTTGTATTAGTAACAAATAAATCATCACCAACAATCTGGATTTTATTTCCACTAAGTTCTGTGTGTTTTTTCCAGCCTTCCCAGTCATCTTCTGCCATAGCATCTTCCATGGAAATAATTGGGTATTTGTCTACCCATTCATCCCAGTATTTTGCCATTTCCTCAGATGAAAGTTCTCTGCCGTCAGATTTTTTGAAAACATATTTTTTCTTGTCTGCATCATAGAATTCAGAAGATGCAGGATCCAGAGCAATAAATACATCTGTTCCGGCTTTATAACCGGCAGCAGTAATTGCTTCCAGAATAACTTCGACAGCTTCTTCATTGGATTTCAGGTTGGGAGCAAACCCTCCCTCGTCTCCTACATTTGTATTATAGCCCTTACTTTTAAGAATGTTTTTCAGGTTATGAAAAATTTCAGCTACCATTCTAACTGCTTCTCTAATACTGCCTGCCCCGACCGGCATAACCATAAATTCCTGAAAATCTACAGAGTTGTCTGCATGGGATCCACCATTAAGAATGTTTGACATTGGAACCGGCAGGGTGCATGAGTGATAAGCTCCAAGGTACTTAAATAGGGGGACACCCAGAAAATCAGCAGCAGCTCTGGCCGTTGCCATGGAAACACCCAGAATAGCATTTGCTCCAAGTTTACTCTTGTTTTCTGTCCCATCCAGTTCAATCATTGTCCGGTCAATATCTACCTGATCCAGTGCATCAAGGCCAATAAGCTCTGCAGCAATAATGTTATTAACATTTTCTACAGCATTTAATACTCCCTTACCCATGAAACGGGATTTGTCGCCATCCCTAAGCTCTACTGCTTCGTGAACACCTGTTGAAGCCCCTGATGGAACAGCAGCTCTTCCCATAGAACCGTCTTCCAATATAACATCTACTTCAATAGTAGGATTCCCTCTGGAATCAAGAATCTCTCTGGCCTCAATAAACTCAATAATACTCATTTTGCCTCTCCTGTAACTAATTACTTATTTTCTTCTAGTTGTAAAATATCGTATGGATAGAGGGAACAGTCAAGAGAATAAAGGAATAAATTCTTGACCTTTTAATCAATAGTTATCTAAAATAACAATGTAGGGGTAGACCTTGTGTCTCCCAGGGATATTGGAGGTATTTTTATGGGAAAGATGTTATTCCAATTAACACCTGAAATTATTGATATGATAATTTTTGGTATGGAAAACCAGTCTGATGAGTATTATATTGATATTAAAACAGGTGATGTTTTATCAGAATCACAGGCTGAAGAAGAATATGATGATGAATATATTAATTCTTTTACTGTTCCTGTACCCGAATGGCTTCCTTCTGACGGCTTCCAGCTAATGGAGAGTTTTGTTGCCGATTTACATAACCCTGTTTATAAGGAAGCACTTCGAAAAATATTATCCGCCGGGAAAGGTGCATTCCGGAATTTCAAGGATACTGTCAAAGAACATGATTCTTTAACACAGCAGTGGTACCGGCATAAAGGAAAAGTTATGAGTTCCAGGGTAATAGAATGGTATAATTTAAATAGTGAAATACTCAAATACAAGGATATTAATGAGAATACGGATGATACAGATAACTTAATTCTTTCGGATTTTATTTTCCTTGCAGACGGATCTAAATGGCAGAGCATTCTCAAAGTAAAATATCCGGAAGCAGTACACGAAAGTTTTCCGGCAAGTGATGCTTTTTATGCGGATTATTTTATTGGCAGAAATGAATATTTAATAAATATATCCGGTAATCTCCCTCTGATTATTTGTGCAGAGACTGGTAATGGTGAATTTGCAGGTTTTATAAGCGGATATATGGTAAAGGATGGTTTTTCCGATGACCCTTTTGCACTTGTAAATGCAGTATGGGTTGAAAAAATATACCGGGGGCTTGGTCTTTCCAAATCTTTAATTGATCAGTTTTTTGTTCTTGCAAAAAAAAATAATGCGGAGAAGCTTGTTTTTGAACTTCCGGAATATAAATCATTTCTAGGTTCCGCACTTGAGGAGAGAAATTTATCAGTTTTTTTAACCACCAGAGTAGTAACTCTTTAAAATATGTGATTATTTTAACAATCAGGCAAATTTTAGTTGCATGTCATTCTTTTATAGTTTAAACTGTTTCTTAATAAATTCATTAAAGGAGAAAAAATGAAAAAAATTTTATTGGGCTTACTAATTATAATGCTTGTTGGTTCTATTTTTGTTGGCTGTAGTAAAAAAGCTGAGACAGCAGCTGCACCCACAGAGCCAGTTGTTTTTAGTTTTAACAATGGAACAGAGCCTCAGTCACTTGATCCGGGAAATATTGAAGGTGTTCCGGAACACAGAATATACATGGCTCTTTTTGAAGGTCTTGTAAGTTATGATCCTGCAACACTTGATCCTGTACCGGGTCTTGCAGAAAGCTGGACTATTTCAGATGATGGTCTTACTTATACATTTAAGCTTAGAAAATCGAACTGGTCGGATGGTACTCCCATAACAGCTCAGACTGTTGTAGATTCATGGCTTAGATTTTTAAGCCCTGAACTGGCTGCAGTTTATGCATACCTTCCTGGTATGATTATTAAGGGTGCAAATGATTATAATTCCGGTAAAGCAGGAAAAGAAGCTGTAGCAATTAGAGCTCTGGATGACTATACCTTTCAGTTTGAGTTAACAGGACCTGCTCCCTACGCTCTTGGTATGTTAACACACTATGCTTTTGCAGTTGTTCCTATGCATGTTATTAAAGAATTTGGTGACAAATGGACAATGCCGGAAAATTTTGTAAGCAATGGTCCGTACAAGCTAACCAGCTGGGAACCACACGAAAAAATAGTAATGGAAAAAAGCGATACATACTGGGATAAAGATGCAGTTAAAATTGATAAAATTATCGCATATCCAATTGAAGATGAAAATACAGCACTTAATATGTACAAACAGGGTGAACTTGACTGGGTAATGACAGTTCCTGATGCTCAGCTTGACCAGATGAAGCTGGATCCAACCTATGTAACAAACCCAACATTTATTACTTATTACTATGAATTTAATACCACAAAAGCTCCTTACGACAATCCTGATGTAAGAAAAGCTCTTGCAATGGCAATTGACAGACAGGAGCTTGTAGACAAGGTTACAAGAGGCGGTCAGTTCCCTGCATATGGTTTAACTCCTCCTCTTGCAAACTATCCCAAGGTAGTAGCATTTAAGGAAGATTTTGATGCAGCAAAAGCACTTCTTGCAAAAGCAGGTTTTCCAAATGGTGAAGGCTTTCCAAAAGCAACTATTCTTTACAATACCTCCGAAGGTCATAAAAAGATTGCGGAATATGTACAGCAGAAATGGAAAGAAGTTCTTAATATAGATGTTGAAATTGAAAATCAGGAATGGGCAACCTATCTTGATAACAGACAAAATCAAAACTTTGATATAGCCAGAGCCGGATGGCAGGGTGATTATATTGATCCAAATACATTCTTAACAGATCTTCTCTACTCAACAGCGGGAAACAATGATGGTAGATTTAATGATCCAAGGTATGATGCTCTTCTGGATAAGGCTGCAACAATGCCTGAAAGTAAAGCAAGATATGATGTACTTCGTCAGGCTGAGGAAATTGCAATTGGTCAGGATATGGCTATAATTCCATTCTACTATTATTCCACAGCAAACTGGATTGATACAAATGTCTGGGGCGGATGGACTCCTACAATTCTTGATGTGCATCCCTGGAAAGGTATGTTCAAAAAATAAAATTTATTTATAAGTTAAAAACTGCCCCTTCTTTCGGGGCAGTTTTTTTAAGCTGTTAGTTATAAATCATTTTTGAGATATTTGATATATTGAAAATTCCATGTTTTTAGTATACCATGTGTTTCAAAGTTTACATTTAATTATTTTCCAATAAAAGAGGTTTTTGATGTCAAAGTATATACTCCGCAGAGCTTTGGGGCTTATTCCTACGATGTTTATAATCGTAACCATCTGTTTCTTTTTTATCAGATTAGCTCCAGGCGGACCATTCTCCAGTGAAAAGAAAATCGATCCGCAAATTTTAAAGAATATTCAAGCCAAGTATCATATGGATGAACCCCTGCTTGTGCAGTATGTCAGATATCTTGGAGATGTTGTCAGAGGGGATTTTGGTCCGTCTTATAAATATAAAGACTATGACGTAAATTATTATATCGGAAAAAGTCTTCCCAAGTCATTGATTCTTGGTTCTTTAGCCTTGGTTATTGCAATTATTTTTGGAATGGGTGCAGGTATGGTGTCGTCTTTAAAACAGAATACCTGGGCAGATTATCTTTCGATGTCGATAGCAGTAATTGGAATTTCAGTACCTCTATTTGTTATTGGACCTGTATTAATGTATATTTTCGCCATAAAACTAAATATTCTGCCAACATCAGGGTGGATAGATGAAAGAGGATTAAAAGCTTTAATAATGCCTGTACTTACTCTTTCCCTTTCCTACTTTGCAACAGTTGCAAGGCTTTCCAGAGCGAGTTTTCTTGAAGCACTCAGATCTGACTATGTTCGAACTGCCAGAGCCAAAGGTTTGAAAACATCTGTCATAATGTTTAAGCATGTTTTAAAAGGTGCTTCTCTGCCTATTGTAAGTTATTTGGGGCCGGCTTTTTCAGGTATTATAACCGGGTCTATTGTAATAGAGCAGATCTTTAGAATACCGGGACTTGGCCGCCATTTTGTACAATCAGCCTTTAACCGTGATTATACAATGATAATGGGAACAGTAATAGTATATTCCCTTATTCTGGTAATAATGAATTTTTTGGTTGATGTCATTTATGGCTTTCTTGATCCCAGGATATCTTATAAATGATAAAAATGATCGAAAGTGATTTAAGGAGCTGATGATGTCGAATCCAATAATAAATACAACAGTAAAAAATTCAAATATGGTTTTGAATGAATTTAATCAGCCGGTAAAGGGTGTTAGTTTATGGCAGGATGCATGGAGAAGGCTTAAGAAAAATAAAATGGCCATGTTTGGTCTGGTTATGATAATCTTTTATGCTGTCATTTCTCTTTCAGCACCTATTCTTCCTATTTATAACTATAAACAGCAGGTTCTGGAACATCAGTTTTTACCGCCTTCTATAAGACCTGCAGGTGAGCTCATGTATGAGAAGCAGAATCGTCTAATTCGTGCTATGGCAAAAAAAGAAGGCCGTTTGGAATTAAATGCAGCAGAATTAAAAAAACTCTCAGACCTTAAGGCTAGTATAGATACTGAGAAAAAGGTTCTTCTTACCGGTGAGGAAGTTCTTGTTCACCACAGGGTGTATTTACTTGGTACAGATTCTTTGGGACGGGATTTGCTTGCACGAATAATTTATGGAGGGCAGGTCTCTATTCTTATTGGTCTTTTGGGTGCAATAACTTCTGTTTTTATCGGTGTAGTTTTTGGTGCCCTTTCCGGATATATTGGGGGTACATTTGACTCATTGATGATGCGTTTTGTTGATATTATGTATTCTCTTCCATATATGCTGCTTGTTATTATATTTATGGCTATTTTTGGCAGAGCTATGTCTAATCTCTTTTTTGCTCTGGCAATTGTAAGCTGGCTTACGGTTGCAAGGGTTGTAAGAGGTCAGATAATGTCTCTTAAAAACTCAGAATACGTGGAAGCTGCCAGATCCAGCGGTGCAGGAACAGGAAGAATAGTTTTTCGTCACCTTATTCCAAATACAGCAGGTGTAATTGTAGTCTACACAACTTTGCGCGTTCCTTCCTTTATTATGCTGGAAGCATTTCTCTCTTTTCTTGGACTTGGAGTTCAGGCTCCATTTGCATCCTGGGGAGTTTTAATTCAGGATGGTGTATATGCAATGACAACTTATCCCTGGCTGCTGTGGTTCCCTGCTGCTGCAATGACTCTTTTTCTGTTTTCCATGAACTTTCTTGGAGATGGTCTTAGGGATGCACTGGATCCCCAGAGTAAGAACAAACTATAAAGATGGAGAATTCCAAAATGAATAACGATGTAATCCTTAAGGTCGATGGTCTAAAAACCTATTTTAATACCGATGATGGAATAGTAAAAGCTGTAGATGGTGTTTCCTTTGAACTAAAAAAGGGAGAAACTCTTGGAATAGTTGGTGAATCCGGCTCAGGAAAATCTGTGACAAATCTTTCTTTAATGAAACTAATCCCATCTCCTCCTGGAAAAATAATGGCAGGTACTGCAATTTTTAAGGGTGAGACAAATATTCTTGAAATGAATGAAGATGAAATGAGAAAACTTAGAGGCAATAAAATCGCCATGATTTTTCAGGATCCTATGACAAGCCTGAACCCTTTTCTCCGTATTTCAACCCAGATGATTGAAACTCTGGTTCTTCATCAGAAAATGAATAAAAAAGAAGCTCTAAAAAAATCTATAAGTATGCTGGATATGGTTGGTATTCCAAATGCGGAAAAGCGGGTATTTGATTATCCCCATCAGTTTTCCGGCGGAATGCGGCAGAGAGTTATGATAGCCATGGCTTTAAGCTGTGATCCGGAAATACTTATTGCAGATGAACCGACATCTGCACTGGATGTGACAATACAGGCACAGATACTTGAACTAATACAGTCTCTTTCAAAACGTCTTGGTACTGCTGTTATTATGATTACCCACGATCTTGGTGTTGTTGCAGGCATGTGTGATTATGTTGTGGTAATGTATGCAGGACGACTGGTTGAACGGGGTACTAATGATGAAATATTTGATAATCCCAAACATCCTTATACGCAAGGGCTGATTAAATCCGTACCAAGGCTTGATAGGCCTGTAGAAGGAAGGCTTTTTTCTATTGAAGGACAACCGCCCAATGTAATCGATTTGCCTGAATGCTGTCCTTTTCATCCAAGATGTGACAAGGCTATGGACAAATGCAGGACAACAACTCCCGGAGTAACAATATTGGAGAATAACAGAGAAGTAAGATGTTTTCTGTATGAAGGGGAAAAATAGATGAGTGATAACAATAAACTTCTGGAAGTAAAAAATCTAAAAATGCATTTTCCTGTGCAGAGCAGCGGACTTTTTAAGAAAAAAGTGGGCTCTATTCGTGCTGTTGACGGAATAGATTTTGAAATAAATGATGGAGAGACCCTGGGACTTGTAGGTGAATCTGGTTGTGGAAAATCGACAACAGCAAGAGCTGTTGCTCAGCTCCATAAGCCAACATCCGGAGAAGTTTTACTGGAAGGGAAGGATATTACAAAAGCAGGGAAGAAGGAAATATTAAAAGCCCGTATGGGTATGCAAATGGTTTTTCAGGATCCCTATGCTTCATTAAATCCAAGAATGACAGCAGGAAACATAATTTCAGAACCCCTGCAAATTTATAAAAATAGAGGAATGCTGAAGATCACAAAAACTGAAATTTTGGAACGAATAGAATCTCTTATGGAAAAAGTGGGATTATCTCATCATTTTAGAAATAGATATCCCCATGAATTTTCAGGTGGTCAGAGACAGAGAATAGGAGTTGCAAGAGCTCTTGCTCTCAACCCAAAGTTAATACTTGCAGATGAACCTGTAAGTGCTCTGGATGTTTCAATACAATCACAGATTTTAAATTTACTAACTGATCTCAGGGATGAAATGAATCTTTCCTATTTATTTATTGCTCACGATCTTGCAGTAATTCAGCATATAAGTGACAGGATAGCAGTAATGTATCTGGGAAAAATCATGGAAGTTTCCGGATCTGCTGCCCTCTATAAGGAGCCTCTTCATCCTTATACTGTTGCTTTGTTGTCAGCAGTTCCCATACCTGATCCTAAAATAGAGAGAAAAAGAAAAAGGATCATTTTAACAGGAGACGTTCCCTCTCCGGACAAAGAAAGGCATAATTGTTATTTTTATGATCGCTGTCCTCAAAAAATGGATAAGTGTAAAGACCGTCTACCGGCATTGGTTGATATGGGTGGTGGACATAAGGTTGCATGTTTTCTGCACCATGACAAGGATGCTGAACAGTAAACAGTTAGCAGTGTAAAGATTGTTTAACTGTTTACTATTAACTGTATTCCGCAGTAGCTTGATATTTTTTTGGCTTTATTAATTAGTTCCTCACTGGTGGTTTTACCGGTAGTAATGTCAATATCCATAACCTCACCTGATTTAAAAATAAGTGAAAATTTGGCCATCTTTTTTCTAAGACGATTAAGTTGTCCTTCATTTTCTGAATGGAATTCTCCGCTTATTTTAAAGTTTTCAATATTGTCAAACTTATATATTTTCTTTTTGTTTATAATCAGAGTACCCGAAATATAGCAAATAGTATTTTTAGATTTATTAAATATCCACTTTTCCTCATAAAGAGCACCTGCAATACAAACCATAATTACAAGAATTGGAATCCATTGCCCTGAAATACCAATATCTGAAACAAAAACACCGGCAGAAAGCAGAATCACTATAAACAGAAATAACAATCTAAACCAAACCGGCAAAACCAGGCTTAAAGATCCATCTTTTTTCTTTTTTAGTACAAAACTCATTCTAAACATAAACCCTTCTTGTAAAACACATTGTAAGGACTCTCCTTGCGGGTTCTTCCATGATCTGCATATTACGCCCCAAATCCCCAAATCCCCAAATCCTTTAATCCTTTAATCCTTTAATCCTTTAATCCTAGTCAATCCTAGTCAATCCTAGTCAAGGGTAATAACAGATACCGCATTCCCCCTGGTATTATAGGCTTTTTTAGGATTGTTGGGATCCTGAAGTGCTACTCCAT
>Ga0190306_1000372_pt1 | contig 15751 bp, 18 predicted proteins | sample 48700734_MG_FD_161657 | JGI IMG/M metagenome (GOLD analysis project Ga0190306, IMG submission 161657) | Hydrothermal vent sediment bacterial communities from Southern Trench, Guaymas Basin, Mexico - 4870-07-3-4_MG | ecosystem: Environmental > Aquatic > Marine > Hydrothermal vents > Sediment ... | reverse complement strand
AAAAAAGTCATACATTATTTATATATTATTTAAATTATGAGAAAATTATTTGTTGCGGTATTTCTATTTTCTATAATTTTTATTTCTGGGTGTACAACGCCGGGTGGTTTTGGAGAGAAGTATTGCTCCGCAATAGGTATTTGTGATGTTAAAGAAAAAGAAGTAGAAATTCCGGATATAGTTGTGATTAAAAAAATAGATATTCCTCTGGTAAGAGATGGAAGGATAGGACCAAATAGAGATGTAGATATTTTCGTTACTTTGGAAAATAAAGACGTAAATAAAATAATTACTTTAACTTACGTCGGAATTAATCCAGGAATATTCACATGCAAGGAACCAGAAAATTGTGAATATAGTGGTGAAACAATAGGTCCAGGACAGGACAGAGTATTTAGTTTTAAAGTAACTTCGCCGAATAATCCGGGAACAATTGCTATTCCAGGACACTTAGAATTTTCTGTAAAATATAAATATACCTCGACGAGATTGGCAACGATGACTTATATTACCGAAAATACATATATACAATATGCAAAATCCGGTAAAGAAATACCTGTGCAGATAATAAATGTTCCTTCTGACGGTCCTGTTGAATTATATCTGGATATTTCAAAAATCAAACAGCCAGTTATTGTAGGGGATGAAGGTGCTAAATTAAGTGGAATGTTTGCGAAGCCAAAGATAACTGGGGGGATTATTTTTGCTGCAAAAATCTGTCCTTATTTATCCTGTGAACAAGCAAATGAGCCCAATTGTTTGTGTGGAGAAGCACTAACCACTTCGCAACATCCATGGTGCTGTGCAGCAGGTAATAATGGTTGGGGTTATTTAGCCAGTGATAAAAAAAGTTGTCAACAAGCTCCAGAGTGTGCGGCAAAAACTTCTGAATCTTCCGAACCAGAAAAAACCAAACAGGAAGAAGGAAGATATCAAATCTATTTAGAAGTTATGAATAAAGGCAGTGGGGAAATTGATAAAATTGCGTCGGGGAATTTGAGTATCTATTTCGAAAATATGGAAGTGAAATCTTGTTCGGAAGAATTTAAAATAATCAATAAAAATAAAGTTGAAAATATAAAACCAATAATTATAAGAGGGCAAAAACCTTTTAAATATTATTTCAGTTTCGATCCTTCTTCTTCAATAAAAAGTGAACTCACCAAGAATGAGAATATATTAACAATTACGAAGAGAATAACTGCAAATGCCGACTATGTATATAGATTATCTAAAGAAATAAATATTCTGGTATCTCCAAGAGCAGAATATTAAAAGAGATTTAATTAATTTTTTGGCTTAAGTTTTTTAGTTAATAATTATATTAAAATACTTGCTTGCATTGATTGTAAAGATATGTTAATTACAATAGAGATTAGAATAAAGCTAAAAATAGGAATAAGATAAAGAAGAATATATTTTTTCTCACTGGGAGACTGCAAATATTTGTAAAGAAAAATTGCATTAAAAAATATCATAAACAAAATAAAAATCAAGTTTATATTCGGAAAAATAAGATATTGGGGTGGATTTCCGGCTGTTTTTAATGGTATATCACTCAAGGCTTTAGTTGTAAATTGAACAAGACGTCCCATATATTTGAGGAAACCAAAAAGTAACGAACTTGTTGTTGAAAGAATTACAGGAAGTAGAATAAAATCCAAAGTTTTGCATTCACTTCTGTCTAAGAGAAATATAAATAACAAACTAAGTAACAAAGAGAAAAATATTATTACAATGTATGCCAATAAAGTTGATAGAAGAGCTACTGCTGGTAATAAAATAGTTAGTAAAAATAGTGAGAATGAAAATACACAAATAGATATAAAGTAAGTTAAAAAGCGGGAAAGTTTTCTATTTGAATTTTCTTGTATTTCTACTTCTTTTATTCTTTTCATTATTTAATTATATACTATATTTTAATATGGCGATAGAAAGAACATTTGTGGCAATAAAGCCAGATGGTGTAAGAAGGGGTTTAATAGGAGAAATTATAAAGAGATTTGAACAGAGAGGTTTGAAAATTGTTGGTTTAAAGATGGTGTGGATTGACGAGAAATTCGCATCTGAGCATTATTTTGAGCATAAGAATAAGATTTTTTTTGATAGATTGAAAGAATACTTAACAAAAGGGCCTGTCGTTGCAATGGTAATAGAAGGAGCAGATGCCATTTCTGTTGTAAGAAAAATTGTTGGACCTACAAGCGGAGATGTTGCCCCTCCAGGAACAATAAGAGGAGACTTTGGACATATGGGTGTAAAACACGCTGATGAAAAAGGAAGATTGTATTTCAATTTAATTCACGCTTCTGACAAAAAAGAAAATGCTGAGAGAGAAATAAAACTTTGGTTTAGTCCAGAGGAATTGCACACCTATAAAAGAGTAGATGAAGAAGAAGTTATGTAGATTTCTGTTGAATAAAAATAACTTTATTTTTATCTCTCCAGCAGAAAAAATTAACATTTATTTAATTTAGTCAATAAAAAGTTTATGGGTATGTAGCTCAGCTGGATAGAGCACCGCCCTTCTATTCCATTAACACCATTAGAGTGAAAGAGAAGTCAGGCGGGGGTCGCAGGTTCGAATCCTGCCATACCCAGAAATTACATGTATTTATTTCTTTTTTCCATTCTATCTATACTTTCAAGAAATTTTTCTGGATTTGCATTGTATTGCGCCAGATATTTCCCGACATTTTTATAATTTAAAATCCTGTTTTTCGTCAGCCACTCAAGAATCTTTGCCTTATTTTTTATATCTTCGTCTATATCTTCTTTTTTCATTCCAAATCTGTCCGAAATATTTTTTAGAACAACTGATTTGTTTTTTATTATAAATTCATCCTTTTTTGGATTCCATTTTGCAAAAGTATTGATAATAGGTCTCTTTGATTTATAATCCATTGCCGCAATTTCTTCTATTGAAGTAACTCTTCTAAGAGTTTGATCCTCAATCTTTACTCTTGAAATAAAAATAACAATATCCAACATTTCAAGCAGAGTTGCAGGTAAATTAATTGGTTCTGTAATTAACCTGTCGATTAAAGTCTCTATGCTCTCCGCGTGAATTGTTGCAAGACCTGGATGTCCTGTTGCCATGCTCTGAAATAAAACAAAAGCCTCTTTACCTCTAACTTCACCAACAATAATACGGTCTGGTCTCTGTCTCAAACTTTCTCTCAAAAGATCAAATAAAGTTACAGAACCTCTTCCTCCCAAAGTTAATGCTGATCTTGCAACTTCTGGAATCCAGTTTGGATGCGGCAATCTGAGTTCACCGGTATCTTCAATACTAACAATTTTATCTTGCGGTCTTATCAGTAAAGAAATTGAATTCAATAAAGAAGTTTTACCAGAACCCGTTCCACCAGAAATCAGAATTGATCTTCCGTATTCAAGAGCAAACCAGATATAAGCCATTAATTTAACATCGCAGGTATTATAAAGAATTTGCATTGGTGGAGTAAATGGTTCGCTGCTGAACTTCCTTATCGTGAAATTGCTTCCTCTTCTTGCAATATCTGTTGCGAGAGTTGCTTGAACTCTGCTGTTATCGGGCAATATTCCATCAAGCAATGGATGCGCCACAGAAATATCTTTACCGCATCTCTGGGCCAATTTTATCACAAAAGAATTGAGTTCTTCAGAAGTTTCAAAAACTATATTCGTTTTGAGTGAACCAAATCTTGGGTCTCTATGGACAATATAAATAGGAGTATTCAGCCCATCACAAGAAATATCTTCTATATAGTCATCTTGCAACAAAGGTTCTATCCTATCAAAACCAATAAAATCTCTATAAATGTAATATCTAAAAATTTTGATCACCACATTAGACAAACCAAATTTAAAATATTCCAGAGCCTCATCAATTTTCCTAAAAAGATAATTTCGAGCCTCAAACTTTTTAACAGATTCAAAATCTAAATCTAATTTTTCTCTAATATATTCTTTAACCAGTTCTAAAATCTCTTTATCTTTTTCGGTTATCTCCGGTTCAACAACATTATAAACCAATTCGCTGGAATCTTTGCTCCAAAATATATGAGCATAAGCATAAATTTCTTCATTAGGTGCAGGATTTTTTGGTATCAAAGGATATTTAATATCTATTTTATATAGGGTTTCTCTTTGAAATTTTTTCTCCATTGGTTTTATCTCCGAAGTTATATGCGGAAAGGGCAATCCCTCTATTCTATACTTTTTCTTTTCAGGTGGAATTAATTTTATAGAAGATGGAAAATTTGTAATTTGAAATTTTCCTTTTTCCACACCGCTTTCTTTCTTTTCTGCATTATCTTTTTCGGATTCCTTCTTTCTTGGCGGTATGTAATTTATAATAATAGGTTTTCTCTTAAATACATATTCCCGGCGACTTAGTATTTTTATTGGTTTTTTCCTTCTACGTACTCTTATTATTTTTGTTTTTTTATTTCGAGTCTTAATTTTTATTTTTACCATTTTCTCGACAAATTTATTTCTTTATTGATAGAATCCAAAACAAAATATCTTGCAGAGCTCGTTGCATATCCATTCATATTTTTATCCGAAAAATTAGGTGCAGATATATTTATTTCTTCTCCAGTTCTGAAATTAGAAACAAAAATTTTATTATTTAAAATTGAAATTAAGTATCTGTCTTCGGATAATTTTTGAGGAATATCCACAATAAGGCTACAATTGCCATACTGTCCACAAATATACATTTTTGTTGTCGCCATTGAAACCAAGTTGGCAAGCATATAATATTGATTTTTTTCTGCTTGAGGTTGTAATGAATTCACTACAAAGGAAACCGTTTCTGCAACAGATAAAGCTATTAAAGCTCCTATACCAAATAACAAAAGTTCATTAATAACCCTGAATTGTCCCCGCATAATATAAAATCTTTATCTAAATAGATAATTAGAGTTTATATTGAAATTATGAAGAAAATTAAAAAAATTTGGAATAGATTGAATGAAAAAAATATTGATGCAATTTTGATTACAAATCCATCAAATATTTTTTATTTAACCGACCTTAGAGGCGCCTGCATGGGAGAAAGAGAATTTCTAATAATTGTTTCAAAAAATGATTTTAAGATAATAACTTCGGGAATTTACCAACTAGAAATAAAAAAGAGAATTCCGGAAGGAAATTTTATAATTGCCGAAAGAAATAGTTTATTCAAAGAAGCAATCCGGATATTAGAAAAATATAAAAAGATTGGTTTTGAAAAAGAGGATTTAAAATATGGCGAATACGAATATTTAAAAAAGTATCTGAAGGGGAAACTTATTCCAAATGCGGGATTTGTTGAAGATTTAAGAAAGATAAAAGACCGGGAAGAAATAGAAAGAATCAAAAAAGCCGCCAAAATTACGGATAAAACTTTTTATTCAATTTTAAAAATTATAAAACCGGGCTTGACAGAGAAATACATTCAGAGAAAGATAATTGAAATAATGGAAGATTTCGGAGCAGAAGGCGTATCTTTTGAACCTATTGTTGCAAGCGGGAAAAATAGTGCTGAAATTCATCATCAAACTTCAAACAAAAAAATAAAAAATAACGAGATTTTGTTAATTGATATGGGAGCAAGATATAAGGGATATTGTTCTGATTTTACGAGAACAGTTTTTATTGGAAGAGCAACACAAAAAATTAAGAAATTATACAATCTTGTTCTTGAGACTCAAGAAAGAGCAATAAAAAATTGCAAAGTAAATGGCGAAATTAAAAAGTTATATGAAGATGCTGTTTTAAATTTCAAAAAATATAAAGAAGACAAATATTTTACTCATAGTCTGGGGCATGGGGTTGGGATCAATATTCACGAATTTCCAAATTTGGGATCAATTGATCAAGGAAATTTCAAGAATAAAATGGTTTTTACAATAGAACCCGGTCTTTACCACAAAAATTTTGGAGGAATAAGAATAGAAGACTTATGTTTGATGGATAAAAAATGCAAGATTTTGAGCAAGGCAACAAAAAAATTAATTGAAATCAATTAAATATTGTTTCTTTTAGTTCTTCGGCAAACAACTTTATAAATTTTTCTTCTTTTCCTTTTTCAATTTTTCCTCCTGCAGCTTCTTTATGTCCTCCTCCTTTTCCTCCCAATTTTTCACAAACTTTGTTCATAACTTCATTTAAATCAGTTTCTGGCATTCTTGATCTTGCGGAAATTTTTATTCCGTCTGCAGCATAGGCAAGCCCAACAACTATCTTTTTGTTTGTACAACTATTTATAATTATAGAAGTTATTGTTCCTATCATATTTTCGTCTATTTTTTCTCCAGCATTAATGAAAAGTATGTTCTTTGTTTGTTGAAAATTATTTATATTTTCAGTTGTCCAAGATAGATAGGTGGCGAGTTTTCTTTTATATATTGCCATCACTTCCTCGAGTTTTTCAAGATTTCCGTCGAGAAGTTTTAAAGCTTCATCAAATTTTTCAAGTCTTCCAAAAGCGTTCAAAATCGTTGAAAATTCAAGAGCATCCATCAACTCTCTCGGCTGCTTTGTCAGGAGATAAATATCTGAAAAAATATTTGTCGGATCCAGATTATTTCTTATTCTCTCTTTTATAATTCCAAGAAATAATCTTTCTTTCTCCTCTTTTGATAAGTCATAATAGCTCTTTATTTTTCCACTATGGTTTAAATTAATTTTCAAATCCGAAATAAACTGAACAACTTCAGAACAATCTTTCAAAGGAAGCAATTTTGAATTAGTTAGAGAATAATGTAAAGGTCTGTTCAGATGGCCAAATAGTTTCAGACCTTTTTCTATTTTCAATCTCTTAATTTTTTCTGCCTCCAAAACTATTTTTCTGTTTTCTCCAATTTCTATCTGATTATCTCCTATCGCTCCAACAATTGCATAATCTATTAATTCCTGATTGTTATTAATTTTGGAAGCAAAGAGATAGCATACTCCGGCGCCACAAAGTTCCTTGTTTTCTACAATCGGATTTATCTGAACAATATTTTCCGGAATTTCAATTTTTTCCGGCATATGATGATCAAGTATTATGATATTTTTGTTCGGAAGAAGACCTAAACTACTGGAACCAAGATCGGAGAATATCATCAAATCAAAATTTTCTTTTTCAAATTCTTCTTCTATATTTTCAATTATATTTTTTGAAAGTTCTTTTGCGATTCTTATAGTTATTTCTTTGTTCTCTTTTTTAAGAGCGGTTGATAGAATTTTAGCTGAACAAAGTCCATCACAATCATAATGTGAAACAATAAGTATTTTGTTTGAGTTTTTTGTTATTTCTATTGCTTTACTGAAGTCCATTTAATAAATTAATTTTTATAATTATGGAAGTTGTAGTTGTTGCAGCTATTGCGGTTATTACCACTTTAGTTGCAACTTTAATTCAGAAAAAAATTACAGATGTTGATTTAGTGAAATCACTGAAATCTGAAATAAAAAAAATAAATAAAGAAATGAAAGAAACTAAACAGGATACTCAAAAACTAAATAAATTAATATCCAAGAATTTTGAAATTCAGAAAAAAATGATGGGGCAGACAATAAAACCAATAATGATATCCAGTGTGCTTACTTTAACGGTCTTTTTTATGATATCGGTTTTTTTTAAAGGAGCAGTTTTATCTTTGCCTATTTCCTTGCCATTTATTGGGAATAAACTCAATTGGTTCTGGATATTTATTTTAAGTTCAACAATCTCCAGTTTGATTTTCAGAAAGGTGTTTAACATAGAATTTTGAAATCTTAAAGGTTTTATCTGTGAATTAATATTCTATATGGATAAAGCTTCATTCGAACTCCAACCAATTCCTCCTTATAATTTTGATCTGCAATGGAAATTTTATTCTTCATTCAGGGAGCCACAGCCAGAAATTTATAAAGATGGCGTCTGGAGACGGGCTTTCAAAATTGGAGATAAGTTGGTTCCGGTGGAGGTTACTTCTGTTGGCACGGTAGAAAAGCCAAAGTTGCGGGTTAACGCATCCTCCAAACTCGATGCGAAAGAGAAGAGATATCTGTCGGATAAAATAGCAGATATTTTTAGATTGAGAGATAACCTCAGAGTATTGTATGAGTTTATGAACAAGGATGAAATACTTTACAGAGTAAAGAACGAACTTTACGGTTTGAGACCGCCGGGAATCGGGGCGAGCATATTTGAGGGAGCGATCAGAGTAATAATCCAGCAGCAGATTTCTTTACGGGTTGCCTATGTGATGACAGGAGAACTGGTTAAGAGATTTGGAGAGAAAATAGAAATTGATGGCGAACCATATTACGATTTTCCTTCACCCCAGGTGTTGGCAAATGCCAATGAGAACGAACTGAGGGAGTGCAAGTTATCCCGCCAGAAAGCCAGATATATTAGAGAACTCGCACTGAAAGTTGCGGATGGATACGATTTGGAAAAGATTGGAAAGATGAATAATGAGGACGCTATTGAGGAGTTGATGAATTTCAAGGGAATTGGTATGTGGACCGCCGAGTTGATACTGATAACGACGTTGGGGAGAATGGATCTCTGCGTTCCCGACGACCTCGGAGCCAGAAAAGCGGTTTCACACTTCTACTTTGACGGAAAACTTCAATCAGGAGATACTGTTAGAAAATTCGCGGAAAGGTGGGATGAGTTCAGGGGTTGGATAATTTATTATCTAATTTGTGCTTATAATATGGAAAGTAGAAGGGAGGTGTGAAGTATGGATAAACAAAAACTATACGAAAAGGGGTTGGAGAATTATCCAAAGGCGGCGGTTTTTTTAACAAATGTTTTGCTATTGTTCTGGTTTGGATTCGCCGCTTATGGTATGTCTGCATTGAGATTTGCTGGGTTACCGATAATTTCCATTATTTATCTGCTATTTGCCATCATAATGCTGGGACTCATTTTAAGGAAACATCTGTGCACACATTGCTATTACTACAACAAGTTATGTGGCACGGGCTGGGGTAAATTGAGTTCGTGTTTATTCAAAGAGAAATCTGGCAATTACGAACTTGGAATGAAACTGGCGGGTTTGACCTGGGGTTTATTGACAATTATTCCAATCGTTGCCATTCCCGTTGCGATGTTTCTGCACGGGGAATTTTTAGTGCTTAGTGGAATAAGTCTAACGGGCTTCCTGGCGATAATGATTGTGAACCAATTCGGAAGAAAAAAGGGATGCGCGCAATGTAAAATGAGATACATTTGCAAAGCAAGTGCTGCCAAGTGATGGACCATGAAGACAAAACTTCAAAAAATAGTGCAGATTCTATCAGAGAAATACGAAATCAACGAGTGGTGGAAAAAATATGCTCCGTTTGAAACATTGGTTAGTATAATCCTTTCCCAGCGAACATACTGGAAAAATGTGAGAACTGCCACCGAAAGATTTGCTGAGAGGTTTAACGGCATTGAAGATGTGGCAAAGGCAAATGTGAAAGAAATTGAGAAAGTTATTAAACCGGCGGGTCTGTATAAGGTCAGAGCCAGAAGAATCAAAAATATCGCCGAAGATTTGGTTGAAAAATATGATGGAAAGTTAGATGAAATATTGAATCTTCCCTATAACGAGGCAAAGAAAAAACTGATAACAATAAAGGGAATTGGGCCGAAAACCGCGGATGTCTTTTTGATGGCTATTAAAGGAGAACAAGTTCTGCCCATCGATGTTCACATTTTCAGAATAATGAAAAGATTGGGAATAGCCACTGAGAGAGATAGTTATGAAAATTTGAAGGCAAAACTTGAAGCGGAGATACCGCCAGTGCAAAGAATGAAAGCCCATCTAATACTGATAGAATTTGGAAGGCGAATTTGCAGATCGCGAGATCCCAAATGCGAAGAATGTCCGATCAAAAGATATTGCAGGGTTGGAAAAAATGATTTTGCCGCACCAAATATATAGAATTTTGCGAACCCTTGAATTTACCTTATACTGCATTTTTCTTAATTTCACATAAATATGAACTTCATATCAACTGTATTTGTAGGGACACCTTTGTTTCACGTGGAACTTTTTTAGTTCACTTTTTTAAAAATAAAATTTTGAAGTCTAGGGGGGTTTAAGAGGTAAAATATAGAAGTTCACGTGATTTCGACAGACAACTTAGTTAATTTCAACAATTTCTCGTGAAGTTCACTTATGAACAAATATATTACAGATAAATTATGGAACATAGATTTTATGATTTAAATGTGGCATTTTATAATGAACATTTATTGGAGAGAGCAGAATATCTCGGGCTTTCTGGAATTTGCATAGTTGCCCGCTCTACAGACAATATTGACGAATATTTGGAAAAAATTAAAAAAATCAGAGAAGGAACAAATATAGATGTAGTTACTGGAGTTTTAATTGAAGAAAAACCAAATAAAATCTTCGGTCTGGCGAAGAGTCTCAGAAGAAAAGTGGAATTAATTCTGGTTTCGGGAGGAGATTATGAGACAAATAGAATGGCTTGTTCTTCCGAGTATGTTGATATTCTTTGCCATCCAGAAAAAGGTAGAAAAGACCCCGGAATAGACCACATTTGTTGCAGGGAAGCAAGAGAACATAATACAATAATTGAGCTAAATTTCAGAGAGTTAATTTCTGCGATTGGCATGGAAAGAATAAAGGAACTAAACAAAATGAAAGAAATTGTCAGATTATGCAATAAAACAAAGGCCAGATTTATTGTAAATTCCGGAGCAAAAAATATTTTTGAATTAAGAGGGGGAAGAGAATTATCCAGTTTATCTTTTTGTTCTGGAGCAAGTTTGCAGGACGCTCTGATTGCAAACTCTGAAATCCCAGAAAAATTAATTTCAATAAACAGGGAAAAATTAAAACAACCTGTAAAGGGTGTTGAATATGAGAGATAAACTTAAAACTCTTCCCTCCTCTTACCGAGAAAAGAAAAGATATGTTGTTTTTGAAATAATATCGGACAAGAAAATAGAATTTGAAGAATTAATTAAATCTGTTTTTAATAATACGATAAATTTGATTGGAATTTTGGGAGTTGCGAAAACCAATTTCAGATTTATGTCTGATTTATATAATGAGAAAAAACAAATATTTGTTTTAAGATGTTTGCCAAAGGATGTAGAATTAATCAGACTTTCAATGGCTCTTATCACAGAAATCAATAAAAAAAATGTCTGTATTCGGTCTCTTGGAGTTACTGGAACAATAAAATCGGCAAGAAGGAAATATATGGACATTTAAAAACCTGAATTAAATAAGTGGATGAATAAGAAATTTTATTTGCAGAATTTAATATTTAAATGTCTGCCAACTATTTCTATAAAAACTTCATTTTCCTTCCTTTTCCATCTTGCCCGAAATAACTTAATGCTCTCATTTAATTCTTTTACAGAATAAAATATGGAAATTAAAGAAGAACTAAAGAAAGAAACAGAAAAATGGTTTAAAAAAATAAAGAAAGTTAAATTAATTGCGAAAAATGAAAAAGGTGAAGAATATAAGAAAAATATCATGGCTTATATAGAGGATTCAAAACATTTTTTTGAGAAGGGGGATTTCATCAGAGCATTTGAAGCCGTTATTTGGGCATGGGCTTTTCTCGAGATTTCGCTTGATTTAAAACTTTTGGAAATAGAAAATTATGAAAGTGGAAAAATTGCCCAAAAAATTTCCATTATTTGAAAATATGAAGATTGTTTTTTCTGAAGAATGTAGAAATGTTGTAGAAGCAGAAAATTTAGGATATCCGTAATATGTTCAACTTTTTAAAAAAGACGGTTCAAAAATTAATAAAAAAAACTAAAGAAGAAAGGAAGAAAACAATTAAAGAAGAAAAGAAAATAGAAAAAAAAGAAGAATTAAAAAAGAGAAAATTATTCTCAAGGAAAGTTTCTGAAAAAGATTTGGAAAAATTCAAAATGGAATTGATAAAGGCAAACGTTTCTTTTGATGTGGCGGAAGAGATTGTTGAAAAATTAAGAGATGAAGAAAGAAAAAATATTAAAAAGATTTTAGAGGGAATATTGCTAAATTTATTAAAACAAAAAGAAATTGACTTGATTCATTTTGTTAGAGAGAAAATAAAAGAACGAGGTTGCTGCATTCTTTTGTTTTTTGGATTTAACGGATCTGGAAAAACAACAACAATTGCCAAAATTGGTTCTCTGATGATTAAGCAGAAGATTCCCGTCGTTTTTGCCGCGGGAGATACTTTTAGGGCGGCTGCAATTGAACAAATTTCAACTCATGCAAAGAAACTTGGAATAGACATAGTAAAGCATAAATATGGTGGAGACCCCGCAGCCGTTGTTTTTGATGCAAAAAAACATGCAGAAACAATTAATGGCGTTGTCCTTGCAGATACTGCAGGAAGATTGCATTCTGACAAAAATCTCCTCGAAGAACTAAATAAAATTGTAAGAGTGAATAAACCGGATTTAAAAATCCTTGTTCTCGATTCTTTGACTGGAAATGATATTTTGGAGCAGATAGAAAAATTTGGTAAAGTTGGTTTTGATGGATTAATCTTAACAAAAGTTGATGTAAATGAAAAGGGAGGAGCAATCCTTTCAGTAAAACAGAAAACAGACAAGCCAATTCTATTTCTTGGAACGGGGCAGGAATACAAAGATTTGGAGAAGTTTGATGCCGAAAAGATTGTTAAAAAAATACTGGAATAGTTGATAAAATCTTTCTTTTTTAAAAAGAAAAGGTTTTATGGCGAAGAAATATCAGTGCCTGAAATGCGGTTTTATTGGAAAACCTATAAAGATGGAACCCGCACAGCTTGTTTGTCCAAAATGTGGTTCTGTTCTGTTGAAAAAGTTGGAGAAAGAATAACTATTTTTTATTTTCTTCCCTTTTTTCATTTTCTTTTTTCTCTAAGTTTTTAATTCTTCTCTCCAATTCTTTTTCTTTCTTTTTCTTGCTGCCAAAAAGATTTACAAGGGATTTTCCTGCTTTTTCAATAACAGATAAACTGAGATAGATTGTATATCCAAGGACTCCAAGATAGACAAATACCAGAATAGTTTCCATATTTAGTGGAAAACTGAAACCCAAATATTTTACCGCTATTACGGGAAAAATTGCAGAAATTCCAGCAATAAGCAAATATCTGAACAAAAGTTTAATTCCCTTATAAACTAAATAAATGAAGATAAATAATAGAACAATTAATCCAATAGTTGCTACATCAAGCATCTTGGGAAATTAATAAAAAAAGAATAAGTTACCGAACTTGTTAAAGATAAATAAGATAAAAGAGATACGGAAGTCCTTGAGAAATATGTTTCTCTGCCAGAAAGTTTCATAAGTTTTTTTATGAGATATCGTTTAAAAAATCTGTAATTTGTGTTTATATATTTCAAAGCATTGGTGTAATTCCTGTTTAATCTAGCCAGATACCAATCCGTTATCTCATTAACAGAAACATATTCTCTTTTTAATCTCGTATTTCCCAGTCTAATTTCCTTCAGGATTGAATCTATATCCGGATAAGAATTTACTTGTGTTACGCTTCTTCCAATCCATTCTTTCTGGTGCGCATCTGTCCCAGCAACAATGGGTTTACCAAATTTTTTTGCAAATCTGTATGCTCTTAAATTTGAAAATTTATCAAGTCCCATCGCATTGAATACTTCTATTGCGTCGGTAAATTTTGCCCATCCTCCAAGACCTTTTTTGGCTATATCAAAAGGATGAGGAGCAATTGTTATTCCTCCCTGCTGGTGAACTTTATCAATTGTTTCAAGAACATCTTGTTTTGGTTTTATTTCTTCCGTAATTCCAAGAGCAATCAGATGCCCCTGCAAGGTTGAAATTTCTTCTCCGGGAATTATAACAAAATCATCAAATTTTAGTTTTTTAAGAGATTCAAAACTTTTAAGATTATTATGGTCTGTGATTGCAATTCCATCCAATCCCTTTCTTCTCGCTTCTTTAACCATCTCAACTGGGGAAACCAGATTCTCTTCTCCCAAAATAGAACCTTTTGAATACCAGGAATGTGAATGCAGTTCCAATAACATAAATATTAATTTATTTTAATGTTAAAATGCTTAATTTGTGTTTTATTTATCCCTTATTTTATTATTTTAAAACTTTCTATAAAAGAATTAATAAATTAAAAATAATATATAATTAAGTGGTAAAGATGCCAACACCTAAAGACGATCCAAATATACTAAAGGAATGGAAAAAATTAGAAAAAGAACTAGCAGAAAAAGGATACTCAAAAAGAGGTATATATATGCGAATAGGAGATATATATGGTGTCCCTGAGAGTACTGTTTGTTATTGGTTAAATTCTGAGTATAGAGATGCTATTAAAAAATATCTGAACAACAGAAGAAGAGTACAGAATGATCTGGGAGGGATAATATTAGATATTTTTAATTACCAAGATCCTGTCACGGCAGATGAAATTTCTAAGAGAATAAAAGAAACGACTGGCATAAGTGTTCCGTGTGAAAAAATAAGAGAGACTATGGATCAGCTTATAAATATGCTTGGTGAGAACTCTCCAATAATCGAAACTGAAAATGATATGTATCTAATGAATACAAATTCGCCTTATCGGATAGTATGCAACGGATACTGGCAGGAGTAAGTACTAGATATGAGCAAGATATAAATGAATAAATTTGTAATTTATGGGCCTATGGTGTAGTGGTTCGGTATGCACTAAAACATGCCTCCTTCGCAAGGAGGAGACGCTGGGTAATTTCTGGAATCGAATCCCAGTAGGTCCATAATTTAGATTTTCCAGTCTGAAACTGATTCTCTCTTAAATATAAAAACATTAATTAAACCTGCTACTATAGTTAAAAGAGTTAAAAGAGAATAGAAAAAATAATAAACAAAAAACTCATGAAGTTTGAATTTAAAATCCAGCTTTTTTGATAATGCAAAAAACAAAACAGAAAAAGATAAAAAACAGATAAAAGAAACAAATAAATTCTTGAATAAGTTACTGCCAAGAATGGTAAATAATAAAAGAGAAAAAGTAAAATTAAATTTTATTGCAAGAAACAAAAAGAAAACGGAGAATATTTTATAGATTAACATATCCGATATCAATAAAGTTGTGAAAAAAATAAGAAGAGAGGGGAAAACAAAAAATAAAACGGGAATAAATATTTGGGGATGTCTGACGCTCTTTTTTAATAATGGTTTGTACCATTCTCTAAGCCATAATGATATGCCAGTTGCCCATCTTTTTCTTTGTATAATCCAATTTTTCCAATCTGAGTGAACATGATTATAAACTTTAATTTTTTTTGTATATTTATGCTTAAAATTTCCTAAAAAGCATCTTATGGCTATATCCATATCTTCACATATAACTTTTCTAAATCCTTTAATCGAATTAAAAACATCTTTTCTAATCGCAAACGCGGAACCATTAACGGATGGACATTTTTTAAGAAAATATGACAGCAACCAGAATCCAATATTAATTCCAACATATTCATAGTAAGTCATTTTTGATAAGAATGAATTTCTTATTACCTCCTTTTTTATATCGAGAAAATCTGCATATTTCATTTCTTCTGTAATTTTTTTAAGGAAATTTTGATCATCGGGCAATTCTATATCATCATCCAAAAAAAGCAATATTTTAGCAGAAGATAATTTTACTGCTTTGTTTAAAGCTTCAGCTTTTCCAATTCTTTTTTTGTTTAAAATAAATTTTGCTTTCTTTCCGAATTTTTTTGAAATTTCTATTGATTTTTTTGTTGGTTCATCGATAATAACAAAAATTTCTTTTTCAATTTTCTGTGAGATTAATTTTATTAACAGGT
>Ga0190306_1000371_pt1 | contig 15815 bp, 16 predicted proteins | sample 48700734_MG_FD_161657 | JGI IMG/M metagenome (GOLD analysis project Ga0190306, IMG submission 161657) | Hydrothermal vent sediment bacterial communities from Southern Trench, Guaymas Basin, Mexico - 4870-07-3-4_MG | ecosystem: Environmental > Aquatic > Marine > Hydrothermal vents > Sediment ... | reverse complement strand
TACCGTCAGAGTATTCAAAGGTAGATCAAAACTGATATGTTTTAAATTGTGCTGTGAGGCTCCAATAACCCGGATATATGAAGACATAAATTAAAAATATCATGAATAAAAATAGGGTCAACAAGGTGTAATGACCCCCCTCCAGGGTGGACATATTTTAGCCCATTTTAAGGTACCTGTCTGCCGATAGGCAGGGAGGTCATTATACCCAAAAAGCAGGAGGCTTTGACAGTACATAGAACTAATGCTATATTTTATGAAGAAATTAGAGGACACAATGAAAGATTCTATTGAAAAGCTCAAAGAAGTTTTTTTAAACTTTCTTAAAGATGAAGATGTAAAGATTATATTGTTTGGTTCGAGAGCAAGAGGAGATTTTGTAAATACCTCCGATGTTGATGTTGGCATAATCACAGGTAAAAGGTTCAACAAGAAAAAATTGATTTTATTGCGTGAATACATAGAGGAACTAAATATTCCATATAAGGTAGAAATTGTGGACTTTTCTGCCGTATCAGAAGAGTTTAAAAAAATAGCCCTAAAGGAAGCAATAGTTTGGAAAGACTAAAAATAAGATATGAAGATACTAAAAGGGCAATTAGGACACTAAGGCATTTTGAAGTTTAACCTCATTATGGAATCCAGCATGTGTCCTGCCCAAAATCCGTGATTACTCTATAAAAAGTTCATAATTAAAGATCAACGCCTAAATTTTGGGGAATGTTCAAGGTAAGATGCAGGCTGCCTCTTTACAATTTTTATGTAATCTGGGATTATCTTTTTAAAGGAGAAAACATGCTCGAAGATATTTATAAAACCCTTTCCCATCACATCTTGTGGCCTTATGGTGAAATTGCCTTTAAGAGGTTATTAGAAAAACAAACACCTGAAGTAATAGATTTTTTCAATGCGCATCCAGAGCAGGCCAAGCAATTGTTGAAAATTTGTGTGAGCTCACCATATTTGGTCAATTTATTGGTAAAAGAACCTGATTTAGTTAATTGGCTGTTTTTGAAAGAGGCCATTTTACAGAAAAAAACAAAAGAAGATTTCCTTAAAGAATTGAGATGTTTTATTTCTCAAGAGGATTTTCCCAAAAGTCTTAGGGATTTTAAGGCAAGGGAATACCTTCGTCTTTGGGCGAGAGATGTCAACCGATTATGTCCCTTAGAGGAAAATTTGGCTGAATTAAGCGACTTGGCAGAGGCCTGTCTCCAAGCCTGCTATGAGCATGCCCTTATTATATTGTCATTTGAAATACCTCCTTCTACCAAATTTTTTATTCTAGGACTGGGCAAGTTAGGGGCAAGGGAGCTCAATTTTTATTCTGATATTGACCTTATCTATGTCTATGATGCTCCTTTTCAACCTCCATTAGAACTACATAGGTCTTTTATTAAGCTTGCAGAGACCATCACAAAACTCCTTCAGGATCTTAGTTATGGAGAAGAGGTCTTTAAAGTAGATTTAAATTTACGTCCAGGAGGAAAAGAGAGTGAGATTGTCCAATCTACAACTGCTATAGAAATCTTTTATGAAACGTTTGGAAGGGCCTCAGAAAGATTGGCCTTATTACGTGCCCGCCCTGTAGCTGGGGACATAAAAAGAGGAGAGGCATTTTTAAACAGCCTCACTCCCTTTATTTATCGCCGTTATCTGGATTATTCAGGCATAGAAGAAATTAGGCTGTTAAAAAAGGCATTGGATTTAAAGAGTAGTAGTCAGGAAAGGTTTAATATAAAATTAGGTAAAGGGGGTATAAGAGAATTAGAGTTTTTTGTCCATGCCTTACAACTTATTTATGCAGGAAAGATTCCCAATCTACGTCAGTATAATACCTTTAAAACCATTTCTGTGCTTAAAGAACAAGGGATTGTTTCACCAGAAGATGCTCAAAGATTAGCCCGTGCTTACCGCTACCTCCGCCGATTAGAACACCATTGTCAAATGCTCACCCATTCTCAGACTCATACCTTACCCTTAGATAAAAACAGCCTATTAAAGATTGTGCGTTTGATGGGATATGTTCATAAAGATGAAGGAGAAGCACTAAATATGTTTTATTTTCAATTAGGTAAGATGACTTCCTTTGTTCATCATCTCTTTAAGACCCTTTTGCATACAGAAGAGACGGAAACCAAAGAGTTTTCATTAAAAGGGCTGTTTACTGACCCCAAGCTAAAGGAAGAGGGAATTGCTTATTTAGAAAAATTAGGTTTTAAAAGGCCGAAAGTCGCTTATGAGTGTATTTCTAATTTGAAGGGTATTTTTAAAACACCATATATTTCTAAACGGGCACATAATCTTTTTATTTCTATTTTGCCTGAGGTGTTAATTGAGATTTCTCAAACCATCAATCCTGACTTAGGCTTGATTCACTTAGAGGAATTTATCTCTCGCATTGGTCCTAGAGCTGGTCTTTATGCCCTATTAAAAGAAAACCCCCATTTAAGAAAGCTACTTTTACAAATTTTTGGGGCAAGCAAATTTTTGTCAACATTATTCATTAAACACTTTCAGTTATTTGATAATTTAATTGAGGCCTCGGAGTCTATCCCTGTTAAGACTGAAAGTAAACTCAAAGAGGCATTAAATGTGGCTATCCGAGATAAAACTGATTTAGAGGAAAAAATAGAGGCTTTAAGGCGTTTCAAAAATGAAGAGGTGCTCCGAATAGGCTTTCATGACTTGGCAGGTAGATTGAGTTATTTAAGGGTATCACAGCAGTTGAGTCTGGTGGCTGAATTGTGTTTAAAACAGGCTCTCTTTTGGGCAAAGGAGGAAGTAAATAGGACATTTTCTTCCCTAAATTTGCCCTTTATTATTGTGGTTTTAGGAAAATTGGGCAGTCAGGAGATGGCCTATGAATCAGACTTGGATTTGCTCTTTATTTATGACTATCCACAGGATGCGGAACTATCTCTCAAGCAAAATGCCCATGTCTACTTTGTTAAAGTAGCCCAAAGGCTTATCTCTATACTTACTTTGCCTCACACAGTCGGACCAGGTTATAAAGTAGACACTCGTTTACGCCCTTCTGGTAGATTTGGCCCATTGGTAGTGTCTTTAGAGTCCTTTAAATCCTATTATCAAAATCAAGCACAGCCTTGGGAATTTCAGACTCTACTTAAGGCTAGAGCTATAATTGAGAATGATTTATCAGAAAAATGGGAAATTTTACGACAAGATTTAGTTTATGGAAAAGAGGTTGATTGGAAGGAAGAAATCAGAAACATGCGTGAACGTATTTTGAAGGAAAGGGCAGGGGAGGAAAATGATAAGTTTAATCTCAAGGTTGGCAAAGGTGGTCTTATAGAAATAGAGTTTTTAACCCAGTATTTACAGCTCACTTATGGGAGAGAATATTCTATGATACGCCATCGTCATACCTTAGAGGCACTAAAGGCCATTAGGTCGGGAGGATTACTTAAAGAAAAAGAAGCAAATGTGCTAATAGAAGGTTATAATTTCTTAAAGGCCTTGGAACATCGGCTAAACCTGCTTTATGGTCGTCCTTCAGATACACTCCTTTCTTCCAATGATTTAAGAGAACTCTGGCAACATTGGGGATTGGGAAAGCCACCTTTTAAAATTTCAGTAACTGAGGTAGTAAGTTATACCCAAGGATTAAGGCAGAAGGTGAGAGATGTTTGGGAGAAAATAATGGATTAGGAGGGAAATAGAATGAAGAAAATAGAGGCCATTATTAAACCTTTTAAACTAGATGAAGTAAAAGAGGCCTTAACAGAAATTGGCATTCAAGGAATGACAGTGACAGAGGTGAGGGGATTTGGACGTCAAAAGGGACATACTGAAATTTACCGAGGGGCAGAATATGTAGTGGACTTTCTACCCAAGATAAAGATTGAAATTGTAGTCCCAGATAACTTGGTCTTAAAAACCTTAGAAATTATCCAGCATAGTGCCTCCACAGGAAAGATGGGGGATGGAAAAATTTTTGTCTTTCCTGTAGATGAGGTGGTTCGTATCCGGACAGGAGAAAGAGGAGAAGACGCCCTTTAAAATGATTGATTTGGTTAAGGAAAGGGAGGAACTTATTAAAAAACACCTGGCAGGGGCTAGTGGGATAGAAATTGTCAATGGTTATACACAGGTAGTAGATAAATTTATTAAGGAGCAATGGGAGAGACTAATCCCTAAAACGGTAGTGGATGAAGTCGCAATTATAGCCATTGGTGGCTATGGAAGAAAGGAAATGAGTTTTTATTCTGATGCAGATTTACTTATCTTGCATGTAGAAAAGCCATCGGCTATTCTGAAAGATGCGATTGTGCATTTTGTTCAATCCTTGTGGGACAATAAACTCAAATTGGACCATAGCTTTCGCGCTATAGAAGAATGTCTGCAAATAGCAAAAAGTGATTTCTTTGCCTTTATGGCCATGCTTACACCACGCTTTTTAGGTGGGAATCATGTCCTATTTGACCAGCTTATACAGAAACTGAATAAATATCTTATCATTCCACATCGGCAGCAGATTTTAAAAAATATATGGGAAAGGAGAGAAAAACGCCATCAACATTATAACCAACATGCCTATCTTTTAGAACCGCATATTAAAGAAGGTAGCGGGGGATTACGAGATATACATACTCTCAGATGGGCAACCATTGTAGCCTTTGGACAGGAAGAATTACCTGTTTTTTCTCCTAAAGAAAAAGAACAGCTAGCAGAGGCCCTAGATTTTCTCTGGCGAGTGAGAAATCACTTACACTATTTAAGTAAGCGTGAAAATGATGAGTTATCCTTTGTTTATCAAGAGAAAATTGCCCACTTTTTAGGATTTAAAGACTCACCTCGGATTAAAGCAGTGGAGAATTTCATGCGGGCATTTTTTACTCATACCTTTGAAGTAAAACATATTACTCGCCTGTTCTTTAACTACATTTGGGAAGAGCAGAAATCCTCTTTTTTCTTTTATCAAAGAAAGATACTTGCCCCAGGAATAGATCTTTGTGATGGTCAGATTAGGGTAGATAATAAAGAGGTGTTTTTGAAACAGCCAGCCTTACTGATTAAAGTTTATACTTGGGCAGCAAATCTAGATGCAAGTTTCTCTTTCAATACCCAAATTTTGCTTTCCAAGGCTGTTGAAGAGCTAAAAGGCTATCTTTCTGAAGATATAGGAGTGCGTGATGCCTTCTTGGAATTCTTAAATACTCAAAAAGATATCTTACCCTTTTTGGAAGACATGACCTATCAAGGTTTATTTTGTGCCATTTTCCCTGAATGGCATAATATATTACATTTGCCTCAACACAATCTTTATCATATTTATACTGTGGATTTACATGCCTTTCATACTGTAGAGGAAGTAAAACGATTAAGACAAGGAAAATATAAAGATAAATATCCCATTTTTACTAAAGTAGCTCAAACATGCGATGATTTGGACACCTTGCTTCTTGCAGCCCTGTTCCACGATTTTGGAAAAGGGATTGGACCTCCCCATGAGGAAACAGGGGCTAATGAGACAGAAAAGATTTTAAAACGCTGGCGGTTTCCGCAGAAAATATGTGAAAATATCATTTGGTTAATTCGTCACCACCTCCTGTTATCTCACATTGCCCAACGGCGAGATATAGGGGAGGAAAAGATTATTATAGATACAGCCCAGATAGTGGGGGATACAAATAGATTAAAAATGCTTTATGTGCTTACCTTTGCCGATGCTAAGGCTACTGGTCCCCGTGCTTTTACGGATTGGAAAATGACCTTAATTACAGAACTCTTTTTAAAACTAGAGCGGGTGTTAGAAAAAGGAGAATTCAGTCAGGCAGATATTTGGACTATGCTTCAGGAAATTAAAGAAGCGCTGATTTTACGCCTATCTCAGCAGTATTCTCAAAAGGAGGCAGAACATCTTTTTGAAGTTTTACCTCATCGTTATCTACTTGGCACATCACTTGAGGATATCTTATTTCATTTAAAACTTGTCCATAAACTTAATGGAGAACCCCTAGTTCTACATTGGGAGGGGACTTCACAACCTCAATACTACAAAGTCACAATTGCTACTTGGGATGCACCTGGTTTATTTGCCAAAATGGCAGGTGTTCTTTCTTTAGAAGGATTTAATATTGTCAATGCTCAAGCCCATACTTGGAAGAACAAAATAGCCTTAGATACCTTCTGGGTAAGTACCAAAAGCGAAAGGGAAAGGATGCCTCAAAAGTGGAAAAATGTGGAAGAGAGATTATATCAGGCAATCAAAGGGGAAATTGACTTAGAAAAGCTTCTAGAGGCCAAATATTACATTAGTGAAGTCTTTATGAAAAGAGGTTTACCCCAAGTTGAAACCGAGATAAAACTAGATAATGAAACATCAGATTTCTATACTATTGTGGAAGTATATACTGCCGATAGACCAGCTCTTCTTTTTAAGTTGGCCCAGTGTTTATTTAAATTAGAATTAAACATCCATATTGCCAAAATTTCTACTCGTCTAGACCAAGTAGTGGATGTTTTTTATATAGAAGAAAAAGGAGGAGGAAAGGTGAGAAGTCCACAGCGCATCTCACTGATAAAATATACCCTTAAGACAATATTAAAGGAGGAAAAGCAATGACACCAAAAGAGGCCATAGAATTTGCCAAGGAAAATGGAGCAAAGATGGTAGATTTGAAATTTTGTGATTTATTAGGTACATGGCAACATTTTTCTGTGCCTATTAGCTGTTTAAATGAGGAAAGTTTTGAAGAAGGTTTTGGTTTTGATGGCTCCAGCATGCGTGGTTGGCAGGTCATCCATGCCAGTGACATGCTGGTGATGCCAGATCCTAATACAGTCTTCATGGAACCATTTTGTGAGCAACCTACAATTAGCTTCATTTGCAATGTTGTTGACCCTATTACCAAAGAAGCCTATTCACGTGACCCTAGATATATTGCTCAGAAAGCCGAAATTTATTTAAAATCCACTGGATTGGCTGACACTGCTTATTTTGGGCCTGAGGCAGAATTTTTTATTTTTAATGATATTCGTTTTGACCAAAATGAACGCTGTGGTTACTACTTTATAGATTCTATTGAAGGACGTTGGAATTCTGGGCGGGAAGAGAATCCTAATTTAGGATATAAACCTAGGTATAAAGAAGGTTATTTCCCGGTACCACCCATGGACAAGTTCCAAGACTTAAGAACAGAGATGGTTTTAGAAATGCAGAAGGTTGGTGTAGTGGCGGAATGTCAGCATCACGAGGTGGCTACTGGGGGGCAGGCAGAGATTGATATGCAGTTTGCTCCTTTGGTAAAGATGGGCGATAATTTAATGAAATATAAGTATGTAATCAAAAATGTAGCCATGAGGAAAGGCTTTACAGTTACTTTTATGCCCAAGCCTATCTTTAATGACAATGGTTCGGGAATGCATGTGCATCAAAGTCTCTGGAAAGATGGACAAAATCTTTTTGCTGGTGATAGATATGGTGGCTTAAGTGAACTGGCATTTTATTATATTGGTGGCATCTTAAAACACGCTCCTGCTCTTTGTGCCTTTACTAACCCCATAACCAACTCTTATAAGCGACTAGTGCCTGGTTTTGAAGCACCTGTAAATTTGGCCTATAGCAGCCGAAACAGAAGTGCAGCAGTGCGAATCCCCATGTATTCACCCTCTCCAAAAGAAAAAAGGGTTGAAGTCCGCTTTCCCGACCCTTCTTGTAATGGTTATTTAGCCTTTGCTGCTATGTTAATGGCAGGACTTGATGGCATTGAAAATAAAATCCATCCGGGTGAACCATTAGATAAAGACATTTATTCACTCAGTCCAGAAGAACTAAAAGGTGTCCCTTCTACCCCTGGTTCTTTAGAAGAAGCAATCAAGGCCTTAGAAGAAGATTATGAATTTTTGCTTAAAGGAAATGTTTTTACCGAAGACGTGATTGAAAAATGGATTGAGCGGAAAAGATTTGAAGCTTCTGAAATTCAACTGCGGCCACATCCTTGGGAATTTGCCCTCTATTATGATATTTAATCTTTTGGCTGAGGCTAGAAATTTTATCTGGTCTCAGCCTCTATAACTTCTCTTTCACTGACTGAACTTTGTTTTCTATAGTAGCAGGTTTATCACGACGGTCATCAATTTTTATGGTAGTTACTACACGCTGAACATCTTTTTTGAAACAGGCTTCGTGCATTTGACGTACTGTATCCATAATAGTATCCAAATCTCCCTCTATCACTGTTCCCATGGGTGTGATAGTGTATTTTAATCCCGATTTTTGTAAAGGTTTAAGACTTACTGCTATATGTTCACTTACACTGGGTGTAGATGTGCCTAATGGAATAATACTAATCTCAACTAAAGCCATATTTACCCTCCTTAATTAAACTTACGGACAAAAACCCCCATTGCGACAGCCATACTGAGAACGATTGGAGCTGGGAGGTAAAAGGCTTATGGCTTTATTTACTGCTTCTTCTGGAGTGGAGACATATTGGATTTTTTCAAAATTAGGCCAGGTATTAAGTCCTATAACTGGCTTATCCATCTTTAAAGCAATGGCAATTTCAGAGAGGGTGCCATAACTGCCAGAAATAGCAATTAACACAGCAGCGGTGCGAACAATGATGACATTGCGGGCATGTCCTAGGCCAGTAACAATAGGAATATCTATATAAGGATTGGCATCCTCTGGGGAAAAACCAGGTAAAATGCCCACAGTAAGACCACCTGCTTCTTTAGCTCCCCGCGCAGCCCCTTCCATGACTCCACCCAACCCTCCACAGATTAAGATACATTTGTGTTCTGCAATACCACGCCCCACAGTCATAGCTAATCTGTATGTTTTTTCATCACAATGACCTGCTCCAATGACGCCAATAATGTTCATCCTAAAAGACGGTGAAGTGCCTCAAAATATTTTTCTCTGGTTTTCATAATTACTTCCTGAGGAAGCTTAGGGGCAGGAGGTTTTTTATTCCAGTTGATGTTTTGCAAATAGTCACGTAAATACTGTTTATCAAAACTAGGCTGAGGATGTCCGGGCTGATATTGTTCTTTGGGCCAGAAGCGAGAAGAATCAGGGGTTAAGAGCTCATCTATTAAAATTAATCTGTCATTTTCATCCAAGCCAAATTCAAACTTTGTGTCAGCAATAATAATCCCTTTTTTAAAGGCAATATCTACTGCTTGTTTATAAATAGTTAAACTATATTCTTTTATTTCTTGGGCCATTTTTTCATTGCCTAAAATAGAAACCATTTGTTCAAAGGTGATATTTACATCGTGTCCTTCTTTGGCTTTAGTAGAAGGGGTAAATAAAGGTTCAGGCAATTTTTCTGCCTCTTTCATACCTGGGGGAAGTTTATAACCACATATTTCTCCTGTCTTTTGATAATCCTTCCAGGCCGAGCCAGCTAGATAACCACGCACAATACATTCTACTGGTAAAGGACGTGTTTTTTTCACTAACATACTTCTGGCATCCAAAATAGAGGTATATTTTTGACAAACAGAGGGGAATTCACTTACTTCAGCCGTAACAAGGTGATGAGGCACAATGTTTTCTTTTTTCTTAAACCAGTAAAGAGAAATCTGAGTTAATACATAACCCTTATCAGGAATGGCATCAGGCATAACCACATCAAAGGCAGAAATTCTATCGGTGGCAATGATGAGTAAGTGTTTTCCTAAGTCATAAATATCCCTTACCTTACCTCGGTGTAAAGGACCCAAATTAGGAAGGTTGGTTTCAAATACAATCATTTTAAAAACCCCAAACTTTCTTTGAATCTTATAGGAGATAAAGGAAATATTTTATAAAAACTTTGCTCCTTTACCACATTTCCGGCAATGAGCATGGTCAACATCTCTTGGGTCAAAGGATAAAAGGAAAATGACTCTAACTTGATAGTAACACTTTTTATTATCTTCATGGGAATATACACCTTTTTTATCCTCTTTTTAAAATGCTCGGCAATAGTATCCACAATTTCTCTATAAGTCAATGCTTGTGGCCCACCTATTTCATAGGTGTGATTGTGAGTATCACCTAAAAAAAGGGCTAAAACAAAGGCCAAAGCCACAGTGTTCACATGAACAGGTTGAAGTTTATAAAGTCCGTCTCCAATAATAGGGATGAAAGGGGAACGTTTTATTATCCTGGCTAAAAGAGTAGTAAAATGGTCATATGGTCCATAAATTACCGAGGGGCGGAAAATAGTGTAAACAAGCCCACTTTCCTGCACCAATCTTTCAGCTTGCCACTTGGTTTTATGATACTCAGTAACAGCTTGAGGACCTGTGCCTAAGGCACTCATATGGATAAATCTTTTTATCCCCGCCTTTTTAGCTGCCTCTATGGCCACTTGAGTAGCCTTTACATGAAGACGCTTAAAGGTAATATTTTTTTTAGGAAACTCTCGGATGATACCAATTAAATGTATGAGTGCTTTGCAACCAGACATTTTTTCAGCTAAATCTGGAGAAAAAATATCTCCTTTTACTATTTTAACTGGATAACGTAAGCGACTTTCTGAACCTGGCCTTACCAAACACTTAACCTTCTGGTCAAAGGCTAATAAAGTTTTAACCAAATGATTACCTACAAATCCAGTAGCACCGGTGACAAAAATCATTTTTTATAATACCCAATCCTTTAAATTAGTAGAAAGCTTATTTAAACGTTCACATCCATTTTCTCTAATTATAACCATATCTTCTATACGCACACCGCCCCATCCTGATAGATAAAGTCCTGGCTCTATAGTTGCCACCATGTTGGTTTGTAATGTCTCTCCAGGCCTTCGTGGGGAAAGACTCGGAGCTTCATGGACTAAAAGACCCACTCCATGTCCTAGGGAATGTAAAAAGGCATGAGCACAGCCTTTTTCTTTCAAAAAATCTCTAGCTATAGCATCTACTTGATAAGTTTTGAGGCCTCTTTTTATCTGAGCGATGGCTAGCTTTTGGGCTTCAAACACCAAGTTATAGATTTCCTTAAACTTTTTATCTGGTTTCCCCAGATAAAAAGTCCGCGTCATATCTGCACAATAACCCTTCCACCTTAGACCACAGTCAATAATAATCGGTTCATTTGTTTTTAATCTTTTTTCAGTAGGTACAGCATGGGGAATAGCTGCATTATAACCACTGGCCACAATAGGAGGGAAAGAAAGCTCTGCATTTAACTCATGTCTTATTTGAGTCTCTATATACCAGGCCACTTCTTTTTCAGTTAGCCCAGGGTTCAAAAATGTCTTTAACTTGATATATACCTCTTCAGTCATTTTTATAGCCTGCTTAAGAAGTATTATCTCGCTGTCTTCCTTTATTTTCCGCAAGCCTTCTACCAATCCTTCTGTAGGCACAATATCTAAGGGAATGCCTTTCTCTTTTAAAGTTTCCTTTAGATGTTGATAAGCGCTGTAAGTTAAATGCAATGCTTCAAAACCTAAAGGTGAAGGCATATTTTTTAAAAGCTCAGTGATCTCTTCAAAAAAATTGTGCTGATAAATATAGATTTCCCAATCCTTAGTGTCTTCTTTGGCTAATTCTGCATACCTAAAGTCAGTAGCCAGAATATTGTGTTTTTGAGAGATTAAAAGCACTCCTGAACTTTCTCCAATTTGTGGGTCCTCAATTTGAAAGCCACTTAAATATCGCCGATTGATAGGATGAGAAATTATTATACTGCCTAAATTTTTTTTCTGCATTAATTTGCGTAAATTTTTAATTCTCATTTTATTTCCGAAATATCAAATTTAGCAAAATGGTAAGAACAATACTAATTAAAAGACAAGTGACCAATGGGAAGTAAAAAGTGAATGTCTTACGGCGAATGATAATATCTCCTGGTAGTTTGCCCAGATAAGGAATTTTAGGAGCAAACATTAAAATGACACCAAAAATCACAATAATTAAACCCGTAAAAATAAGAAATTTACCCATAGTTTGGAAAGACATAGTTACTCCTCCACTAATTTTTTATAATACCTATCTCTTTCACTATAAATGCAGCCACAGTATTGTTGCCTATACATACCTAATTTTTTAGATATCTCTATGCCTTCCTTCCACCCCAGGCGGAAGTCTTCATAATAAAATTTAATTCCTTGGTCTTGGGCTAAACTTTGAGCAATTTCTTTAATAACATCATGATTTTGGAACTTGCTATAAAGTAAAGTAGTAGTAAATCCATCAAACTTACCATGCTTTGCTACTTGAGCTGTAGCTTTTAACCGCTTAAAGTAGCAAAAGCGACAACGAATACCGGGAGCTTCCCGAAAGGTTACACCTTGTAAAAATTCCTCTAATTCATATCTATCTCTCCAAATCATACGTAAATGTGTTTTTTCAGCATATGTTCTTACTGCCTCCAACCTGCGACGATACTCTTCAAAGGGATGAATGTTAGGGTTATACCAAAACCCAAAAACCTCTATACCTTTTTCTTGCATGGTTTTAATAGGATAAATTGCACAAGGTGCACAGCAGATATGAAGGAGGACTCGCATCTCTTAAGTCACCTTTATACCTATTATCTGTGCTAAATCTAAAAAATTTCTTACATAAAAATCAGCAGTTAAATCTAGATTTTTATAAGATACAAAAGGCACATGGGCATTTTGGGCCATTTCTGCATCTATTTGGGTATCTCCAATATAAAGCATTTGGTTCGGTTTTATATGGAAATTATCCATAATTTTATATAAGGCCTCGGGATGGGGCTTGACATTTTGAACATCTAATGCAGAAATCACTATATCAAAATATTTGTCCAATTTATACTGTTTTAATAAGTTATGAATGGTATCTGTCCTATTTGTAGCCATACCTGTTTTAAAGTTTTGTTTAAAGATTTTTAATATCTCTGTGACATAAGGTTCTGGTTTCATATAACAAAGAAATTGGGAATAGTTTATATTTTTTCGGGCAAAATAGGCCTTTTCTCGTAGAGAAGAATCAGGCACTAAATAGTCAATTACCTCAAATACCGTATGACAGTGAGCAAAATTAAGTTGTTCTTCACTCATAGGAGGAAGGCCTATACTTTTTAAGATGGCATTATAATAAGCCTTATTGGCTTCACGAGAATCAAAAATTACGCCATCACAATCAAACACAATGGCCTTTAAATTCATGGTTTTGCTATCCCGCTCAAAGTTACTTCTAAAGGATAGGGAAGAGGAGGATCAGTGATGACTTTTAATCGATAGTTGAAACTACCAGAAGGGAATTGATTTATTATGGGCACAACTTTTATTTTATATGCTTGCTTTGCGTTAATTTTCTCCCAGGAGACTTTGAATAACTTTTCAGGATAAATCAATTTCTTTATTTGGATATTATTATCTGGCTTTTTTATTACTAAGTAGACTGTGCGTTGAAGTGCCTCTTGTTTAAAATCTTTCCAATAAACTCGCTTAGGTTTGAGTTTTACTCGGGGTCTAAAATAGGCATACACATAAATAACTAAACTATTTTTATGAGGATGGTCTGTAAAGATAGTTATTTTACCTCTAACATTTTTAGGAACATCGCTTTTAATTTGGAACTTAAACTGGTAGTTTTTACTATCTTTTTGAGGATTAACACTCCATTTAAATTCTGGTAAGGTAGATTCTACTTTTGAAATGTTAAACATAGAACCATCCAGGGCTTCTAACTTTACTGTTTTTGAAAGTGTATCAGAGCAAAACCCCCGCAAGCGAATTCTGGGTGAGCTGACTTTAATAAATGGAATTATTTCTCCACTAAGACGTAAAACAAAATGGGGCAATTTAGGGTCATTTGTTTTCACACGGGCAGCTTTTGTAAAATGCCCTTGGTGTATTTTCACTTTTAGGGTTATTTTCCCCAACCCTCCAGGTGGGATTTGGTGGTCATAAGAGGCCACCGTGCATCCTCAGCCAGGTTTTACACTTTGAATAATCAAAGGTGCATCACCTGTATTTTTTAAAATAAAGCTATGGACTAAAGGTGTGCCCTCCCATACTTTGCCAAAATCATGAGTTAAAGAAGGACAGACTAATTGAGGTTGAGACGAAAAGGCAGAAACACAGCCTATATATAAATATAAGAGGCAAAATAGCCATTTCCATTTCATAAATGACATTAAATCATTTTTTATAAAGAAAGGCAAGCTCTATATTTCCCCCAAAATCACGGATCTGAGGATATTGACATAAAATGTCAATTTGTCTAAACTAGATTAGACTAAACTAGATTAGACTAATTGGAGAAATGAGATTTATAAATAGAGAATGGGAATTAAATTTTCTTAATGAAAAGTGGAGGGAAGAAAAAGCTCAATTAATCATTATTTATGGCAAGCGCAGGGTGGGCAAAACCGAGCTCAGTATTCAATTTGTGAAGGACAAACCCCATATCTATTTTTTGTGTGAGAGGATAGCCCCGCACAGGCAGTTAAAGAAATTTACAGAAAAACTGGGAGCGTATTTTAGAGATGAATTTTTACCTGAGCAGGGATTCAGAGAGTGGGAAACTGCATTTAAATATATAGTTAGTAAGATGGAAAAGATGGTTGTTATCATAGATGAGTTTCCTTATTTAGTTGAGACTGACGATGCCATTCCCTCTACTTTTCAAAAGATTTGGGATCTCTATTTAAACAACTCTAAAATTTATTTGATGCTTTTGGGCTCCAGTATCTCTATGATGGAAAAGACCCTGCTTTTTTATAAGGCCCCACTTTATGGAAGGAGGACAGGACAACTGCTAATAAGACCATTTAGATTTAAACAAGTGCAACAAGCATTTCCTGATAAAACATTTGAAGAGGCTCTTTCCATCTATAGCATTGTTGGAGGTACCCCTCTTTATCTAAATAAATTCTACGGGATAAATTTTTTTGATGCTGTAAAAAACGAAATTTTAAAAAAAGGACAGCCTCTTTATGAAGAAGTAGAGTTTCTGCTTAGAGAAGAGCTTAGAGAACCAAGAAACTATTTTGTAATCCTTGAGGCAATATCGCTGGGAAAGCATAAACTTTCAGAGATTATAAATGAAACTGGCTTTGAAAAGAGTATGGTTTCACGCTATCTCGCTATTCTAGATAGTCTGCAGATAACAAAAAAAGAGATACCGGTTACAGAAAAAGTACCTGAAAAGAGCAGAAAGGGAATATACATAATAGAAGATAACTTTTTTAATTTCTGGTTTAGATTTGTCTTTAGAAACAGGTCATTACTGGAGGAGAACAAAATAAATGAGGTGGCAGTCAAAATAAAAAAGGAATTACCCCTTTTGGTAGCCAAAAATTATGAAAGGATAGCAGCTGAGATTATGGAGAGAGCCATTTTAGATGGAGAAATTCCCTTAAGTTTTGAAATTTATGGCCGCTGGTGGGAAAGAAATGAGGAGATAGACCTTATAGGCCTGAATTCAAATACAAATGAGATTATCTTTGGTGAAGTAAAATGGTCAAACAAACCTGTGGGGACCAATATCTACAGAAATTTAAAGAGAAAGGCCCAAAAAGTAAAATGGGGCAAAAAAGGAAGAAAGGAATATTTTTGCTTATTCAGTAAAAGCGGTTTCACTGAGGATATGATTAGGATGGCAGAAAAAGAAAAGGTATACCTGTTTCACAAAGACAAATTTATTTCCTTAATAATTTAATCAAAAATAAAATTCAAAGATAGGTGTACCTGCGTTGCTCCCTTTAACATTTTACATGTCCAAAAAATGGGGAGCAATCCAGTTTATAAAGCAAGGATACAATTTAGAGGATATAAGGCTTTTAACCTATGAAGGATTAAGAAATATAGTAGCATTAGTGCATGCTGTGTTTTATTTTTTGAGTGTAGAACTAGGGAGGAATTTAAAAT